>Ga0316206_1000045_pt1 | contig 261496 bp, 225 predicted proteins | sample 6monthpyrite_MG_FD_204942 | JGI IMG/M metagenome (GOLD analysis project Ga0316206, IMG submission 204942) | Microbial mat bacterial communities from mineral coupon in-situ incubated in ocean water Damariscotta River, Maine, United States -... | ecosystem: Environmental > Aquatic > Marine >...
ACAAGCCCTCATCAAGGGAACCACCCTTGATTTCAGCTTCCTCCTTCCCAATTCGCCTCGGTGCCTGACTGAGCTAAACCACATTAATGAGGCCTGACCCTATCCAGCTGCGGGCGGCTTTGTAAAGCATCAAAAATAGAATAGGCTGGTTCAAATATAAATTAGCAAAATATCCGAGTGCACGCCACCTGCTGAGCGTGACCCGCATGCAGAAAAGGCGTTTACAGCCGAGGCAGTCTAAAATTGCCGGTTATTAGAAACCATCTAACTTGGCGTACTTGAAATTCTGCCTCTTCGCCGACTAATCAGCAGCCCTGATATTAAACGCCGAAACTATCCACCACCATCATGCCCAGTAGGCAGAAAATCGCCAGTAATATGGTTTGCCCCAGCATGGCCACCAAGGGCCGGGGCCCAACTGAAAAGACTTCGCCCAAATTGGTTTTTACACCAAGAGCCGCCACCGCTGCCGTTAGGCACCAGCGCGATGTCTCGGTGAGGGAGCCGACAAGAGCAGACGGGATAATACCAGTGCTGTTAATCAAAACCAGCAGAATGAAACCCACCAAGAACATCGGTAACAACGGTACCTTCTGCTGATTATCATCATCACCGCGTTCTTTTCTAAAACGAAGCCCAATCAGCATAACTGCAGGTACCAAACAGGCCACCCGCATCAGTTTAACAATAGCGGCTGTTTCGCCCGCAGTATCTGAAACTGCGTAACCCGCACCAATTACCTGAGCAACATCATGGATGGTTGCGCCAAAAAAGATACCCGCATCACGGTCACTTAGGCCCAGAGCATGAGCAAGTGGCGGATAAAAAATCATCGCAAGCGTACTGAATGTTGTTACCCCCGCCACCACCAATATGGTATTGCGCTCGCGCGTTTCATCACGCGGCAAAATCGAGGCAATAGCCAGCGCTGCCGAAGCCCCGCAAATGGCCACCGCGCCCGCCGATAATATAGCAAGCTCGGTTGGAAGCTTGAGCATGCGGGCGATTGCCCAGCCGCCGGTGATGGTGACAATCACTCCGGCTACAACAAGAAAAACCGTAGGCGCGCCCAGCGCCGTCAAGTCGCCAAGCGTAAGCTGAACCCCCAGCAACGCCACGCCAAACCTGAGAATCGTTTTTGAGGCAAAGCCAATGCCCGGCATGCAAGCCTCATCCTTGGCCAGAAAATTAAAAGCCATGCCAAAAAGCAAGGCAAAGAGCATGGTCGGCCCGCCATAACTCGACGCCACAAATTTCGAGGCCATTGCCAAAACCAGCGCCAGCAGCAGCCCCGGCACAAGCAGGCGTAGCTTGTGCGTCGCAGCGACCAACACATTGGCCGAGATAGAAGATTCATCTGACTTCATAAAAGAGAACTCAATAGGGCTTGGCGTTACGCGCTGTTCTTGCAACCCATCTGCTATGACAACCTATTCCGGCAGTGCCGATTTCGGTGCACGGACGCTGGGAAGCGTGCGCCTGTCACGGTGAGTAACCATACGTCCATGCAGCCTTGTTATAGCCTTGCTGCCAGTCTTTACAAACAAGAAGGGGAAAAAGGCATGGACCAGACACGCAAATCCGCACAAAAGCATCTCCAGGCTGAACGAAAAGGCTTGGCCCATGTGTGCCAAATAAGTTTCGCCGACAGTTTCAGGGTGTTCAGTGAAGAGTTTTTTTAACAAAGCTGCGGTCCTCCATACGAATGTTATACAATGATCACAGAGTATCAAAACGCACGCGAAAATATCGGTTTATTTTTGCCCTATTATTGATAAATATAGCAAATGAATACTAATAAATTACTAATAATTAGCATGTTATCAAAATTATACCTGATCCATTAGAAAATCACATTCTACTAGGACGGCATTTTTACCGCCAGAGTCGGCGCTTCAGCCCTTCAAGACCCCTACTCAAAACAAAAAAATTGCGCTGGCCGCTGTCGCCGGTCATATATTTACGTTTGTACCTTACGTGAGTTTGAACTCTTCAATGCCCGCCATAGATAAAAAAACGATCGTGACCCATATTTCCGCCGCCCTCATTTTGTGGGTGATGTTTGCGCTGATGTTTGCTACGGCTTCCTATTTTCAGCTCATCAGAATGAACACGCCCGGGCCCTACCTGAAACTGCTGATATCGAACGCTGTGTGGATGGGCTCGACCGCCCTTATAGCGCCCCTTATTTTTGCAGTTGGTCGTCGTCAGGCGCAATTGAAACAAACGCTTCTGCGTCACCTTATCCATATCCTTTTGGCCTTCTTGTTGGCGTACGGAATTCATGCTGTTTACGTCGCATTCGTGATTGCTCCTTATGCAGGAAAAACCGCCGCTGGACTTTTCGCCAACCTAAGAATTGGCGCATGGATATCGGATGGCTTCACAATGGTGGCCTATGTTGCCAGCGGATATGCCTACGGCTTTGCCGAGAAAAATCAGAGATCCAAAATTGATGCGGCCGAACTCAATATTCAATTGGCCAAAATGGAAGCAGAGCTGGCCAGTGAGCAAAGCAAGCACCTGCGCCAACGCCTTGGATCGCACTTTGTTTTAAATGCACTCAGTAATATTATCGCATTGGTCCGGCGAGAAAACGCGGCGAAAGCCATCGAGGCACTTCATCTGCTCAGCGACATTTTGCGCTCAATCGCGCACCAGGACGATGACACATTATGTACACTGGAAACCGAGATAACCTTTTTGCAGAAATATTTGAATTTTCAAAGCATCCGCTATCCTTCGCTGGAACTGACCTGGAATATAGCGCCTGAAACCCTGACCGCGCGCCTGCCGAGCCACATTTTACAGCCCATCGCCGAAAATGCGTTTAAGCACGGCATGAAGGCTGACGGCGGTCTGTCGTTAAAAATAAGCGCCGAGAGACAAAATAAAAATACAATCATCCGCATAGAAAACAGCATCGACCAACCCGTCGAAGCCAATGGCCAGGGCGAAGGCCAAACCCTAACGCGGTTGCGATTGCAAAAACACTATGGCCCGCACGGTTTGTTTAGCTGGGCTGTCGAAGACGGCCAGTATGTTGCCACGCTCAGCATACCCGATGGCGGGAACGACGATGATTAGAGCCCTTGTCATAGACGACGAGACAATCATTGCCGAAGATTTGGCGCTGCAACTGTGTGAGCGTGTGGGCTGGCAAGCTGATCATTGCTCAGACCCAACCCACGTGCTAGGCACCGTGAAACAACAAGCCTATGACGTTTGTTTTCTGGATATTGAAATGCCGGGGCAAGGCGGCCTGCAACTCGCCGAAAGTATCCGCGAAATCGACCCGAACATGATCATCCTGTTTGCCACGGCCTATGCCGAGCATGCCGCAACCGCCTACCGACTTCCCGCCGCCGATTATTTGGTGAAACCAATCAGCGGCGGAATTTTGGATGAAGCTTGCTGCCGGGTTGAGGCCCTGCATAAAACACTGCAAGCCTCGGGCGATGCACTAGATAAAACCACAAACCTAATCGCCGTCAAATCGGTTGGCCGTACAGATTATATAAAGCCCGCCAATATCATTATGGGCCAGGCCGCTGGCAACTATGTCAGGCTGCATTGTCGCGATAAAGAATATCTGCATCGCTGTTCTTTTAACGAACTGGCTGCACAGCTTGAACCGCAAGGTTTTCTAAAATGCCATCGGTCGTTTTTTGTAAAAGCAAACAAAGTGGTTTCGTTCATACGAACACTCAATGACGGTGATGAACTTATCCTTGAAGGCGGCCAACGCGCCCCCGTTAGCCAATCCCACCGCAAAGCCATTGACGAAATATTATCGGGCAGCAAACCTGCGTAAGAACATGGAGCGGCTAAACTGTCCAATCAAATAGGACCACCTCCCTATATACAGGGCTGATTCCAACACTAAGGTTGTTCCCATAAACCTGCGTTACCGCAAAGCTGATGCTTTATTATCAAGCAGTTTCAAAGCCTCGGGATTGGCTTGGCCAAGCTTTATTAAGAGCCTCTTTGCGCGATAAAAACACATTCTACTTGCCTAATAACGCGTCAATTTTCTGTCGCACCTCAGGCAATACCTCGGCTCCAAACCACGGGTTTTTCTTCAGCCAAATATTGTTTCTGGGGCTGGGGTGGGGCAGCGGCAGCATGCCATTTTCCAGATAGCTTTCCCAGTTTCGCACTGTCTCGGTAAGGTTCTTTTGCTGGCCGTGGCCCAAATGCCACTTGGCCGCATATTGGCCGATCACTAATGTGAGCTTGATCTCGGGCATCAGATTCAACAGCGGCTGACGCCATGCAGGCGCGCATTCTGGCCTTGGCGGCAGGTCCCCCGATTTCCCCGTGCCCGGATAACAAAACCCCATCGGCAAAATGGCAATCTGCGTCGGATCATAGAAAGTTTCATTGGATACGCCCATCCATTCGCGCAGTCTCTCGCCGCTGGCATCGTCAAAGGGCACACCGGTCGCATGAACCTTGCTGCCGGGCGCTTGGCCTGCGATCAATATTTTTGCCGTGGCCGAGACCTGCAACACCGGGCGAATACCCATCGGCAAATAATCTTGGCAGAGCCGACAGTTCCGAACCTCTCCCAATAATTTTGATAAATGCGCCATGGGTTCCCCTCACTCCATATGCCCGTCATATAATTGTCAAATGATAGCCAAATGATTGAGTAGACATTACACCAAGACCATCGCCGCACGAGCATCACAAATATGTTTTGTCGCCGCGATGTTCACCTCCTTATTATACCAACTCACCCGCCAACCACAGGCACCAAAACACCCGATATTAGCGCGTATTTTCCATCGCCTAAAACCGAAGGGCACTGCCTATTCGTGCTCACCTTGGCGTGGTACAGGGGCCATAACCGCCGACATAACAATCAAAGGATTATCTTGGCCCGCAGACTGCCATAATAGCTCCGCTATTGCCTCGATATGGCCATTAATTTTGCTGAGCGCCTCAGCGTTGGGGGAACCAACAAGGCGAAAAATCCAGGCATTTTTGCCCGGCCCATCGCCCACGACCTCTCCGCTTTCCAAACCACGAGCAAAATCGCGTTCGGCCTGCCTGCACTGCACTGCCGACAAGCGTTTGTATGTATCCAGGGCTTCTGGATCACCAATTTTAAGCCCGTAACGCACAACCGATCCCGGCGTTTGGTAGAGCTGCTCGCGGCGGCGGTTAACTGTGCGTGATCCGGCTTCTTCTATCAGTCCCACGGCCAACATTTGCTCAATATGATGGTAAAGCGCTGACGGTTTGGCCCCGATCAGTTTGGCCAATTCCCGGATCGATATTTTCCCTGCATTCGCCAGTTGGCCTACGATTGCCATTCGCCGCGCCGACATCAAACAATCAAACTGCGCCTCGCCCCTGATCCAATATACATTTTTGTCGTCAATATTTTTCATAATTCACACTTAGCATCTTGAACCAATCACAGCGAAGACCGACCTTATCTGTCTCCGGTTGATCATTTTCACGGCGGTTTTGATCACCTATTTTTTGGGCGCCTGATCATGATACCACAGCTTTGGCAGCGCCTTCTTTTGCGGCCAAATCTGGTCCATTGTATCATCATCATAAAGCCGCCCATTCATCATTACGCGGTGAATATTCACTGTATTGGCAATGTCTATGCGCGGATCGGCGTTGAGGATAACCAGATCAGCAAATTTACCCGCTTCGATGGAACCCACTTCGTTGGCATGGCCAATGATATGCGCACCGTCGATCGTCGCGGCTTTTAGCACCTCCATGGGGGTGGCCTTGCCTGATCCCAGCGCCCACATTTCCCAGTGATAACCAAGCCCCTGGAACTGGCCGTGGCTGCCAATGCCCACATGCCCACCCGAACGCTGGATATTGATGGCACTGTCCGCGACACGGGTGAAACTATATTCTTCCGGCCGGAACCAGCTACGCCGTTTTGAAGACTGATCCAAAACACCGTGCGGCATAAAGCGGTTCATCTTCACATTGTCATGCGGATTCATATTGGTATAGAAATAATTCTCCCCAAACGGGCCGCCGTAAGTCACCAACAGGGTCGGCGTATAGCCAATGCCTGTTTGCGCTACTAACTGGGCCACATCTTTATACAAAGGGATGATCGGCAGGTTATGCTCGTTGCCAGCAAATCCATCAATCATATGGGTTAAATCCAGTTTGGCATCCAGACCACCCTCTGTTGTTGGCATAATGCCCACTTCTTTCGCTGCCTGAATAATCTGCTGCCGCCTTTTGCGGTTGCCGGTGATATAGGCCTTGATGTTTTTGGTGCGGTAATGATCCTTGTAGCGCGTTAGCACATCCACAGCGTCTTCTTTGCTACTGATCGCCGTATCCGAGAAAACGCCCGGACCGGTCGACCAAGCCCGCAGACCGATCATGCGTCCAGCTTCCACCATATCCTGATAGACAAAAATATCCGTAGTTGAAGTCTGCACATCAAGGCCGCTGGTCACGCCAAAAGCGACATTGGCAAGGAAGGGCCAAAAATTTTCTTCGATAACCTCGTTGCGGGTCCAGTTACGCCAATGAGCGTGGGTATCCACAAAACCGGGTGTAATGAATTTTCCCGTCATATCACGCACATAGGCACCGCGCGGCACATCCAAACTACCACGCTCGCCAACGGCCACAAATTTACCGTTTAATATCAGCAGATCTGCGTTTTCGACAGTACCCTGATCGCCCATTGTAATCACGGTGGCACCGCGCAGAAAAATCGAACCCTCGGGGTTGTCGCGGGCAATTTCCACCGTAGCTTTGAAGCTTTTATAGGCTTTTGGCTTCTCTGTGGCTTTTTCGTCAGCTTTTTTAACTTTGCTTGCATCAGCCTCGCTATCTTGCGCCCCTTCCGCTGTCGTTACAGCGCCGTCTTCGCCCTCTCCAGAAGCTTCTTCTTCGTCCTTTTTTGTCCCGTCTTTGTCTTTGTCGGGCTCCACCCAAATCACTTCATCCATCTTTTGCGTGTAAACCGTGCTGCCAACCGACCAGACAATCGTTTGGCCGTCCTTGGACCAATCGAAATAATCAACACCAATATCCGACAGTGTTTTTAGGGGCACAGACGGCGCAGAAACATTCACTTTTTGTCCCTTGCGGTCAATCATAGGCACTGTTACCAGCTGCAATTGTTCCTGTGATTTTGCCAAAGCATAGCGTCCGTTAGGGCTAAGGCGCATATCATCCGCAGGCACCGGTTCTGTGGCAAAATAAAGCCCTGCGCCTGTAATGCTCAGATGCTCGCGGCGGTCGGTGCCATCAAGTCGCACAGAAAACAAACCGCTTCTTGCGTACAGGTAAACCCGGTCACGGGCTTCGCCAAAATGCACAGTGCCAAAGCCTTCGCCGGGCAATATCACCCGCACTGCTCCGGTCGCAGCGTTCAACGCGATAAGATCGCGCTGGGCGCTCGCATCGCCTGCATTAAACTGATCATTCGATGCCCGGATCGCGACAATTTCGCTGCCATCCGGTGTGAAATTTGGCTCGGTATAAAAGCCCGAGTTTTTGCTGACCTGAACGGGCTTCGATTTGCCGTCCGAGCGCATACGCCACACATGGCCGCCCGAAGTTTCCCAGCTAACGAAGGTTAGATTACGTCCATCTGCTGACCAGCTAGGCTGGAAAACATTCTTGCCTGCACGCACGATTTTTACAGCCTTGGCTCCGTCTGCCAAATCCATCGAATACAGTTCACCAAGTGCCGAGAAAACCACCATATTGCCGCTGGGCGACAATACCGGCTTCTGAATCATGCGAGCGGCCACGGGGCCTGCATCGGCCATTGGCGCGGCGTCTTGATATATCAAATTAGGCCCGACATCTATTTTCACCTTCGCCGTGAAGGGAATGCCAGTACGTGTGCCGTCGGCCAGCGCAATGCGTTCAATCTTGCCGCCGCTGGTAAGAATAACCGCGCTGCCATCGGGCGTGAAACTATAGGCAGGCAACATATCGCGTGTTGCCCGCGATTCCTGATCATCCCGCGTGATCGGATAGGCCAGCCAGCGGTCTTCGCCAGTTTCAAGATTCCGTGCGCGCAGGCCTGTATCGGTCTCAAAACGTGTGCCGTAAACCAGCGTTTTGCCGTCTGGCGAGATCACCGGACGAACCGAACCGCCGTATGCTGTTACGATGCTATCGGTCGTGCCTTCCTGCATATCACGGCGCACAACCTGCCACGGGAAGCCCGGCATATTATACTGGAAACCGCCCAATTTTCGGGCGAAATACAAATAGCGGCCATCGCTGGAAGCCGATGCGCCTTGTGCATTAGGTTGCTGGTTGCGCGGGGTTTTTGGCCCTTTTGGCTTGGAGTTGGTGATCTGAATGCCTTTGCCGCCAAGCTTGTGGTACATCCAGATTTCATTGGCACCTATGCCGTTCGTTAGCTGCGATATAAAAACATAGTCCCCGTCGGCGGACCATTCCGGGCTCATGCCCTCGCCTTTGCTCATCGACGAAAGTTTTTTGGGTTTGCTGCCATCTACATTTGCCACATATAGATTTTCAGACCCTTCTTCATCGGACAGATAGGCAATCTGGCTACCGTCTGGCGAATAAGTCGGCTGCGACTGAAAGGCCATGCCACCCAATAACACGGTGGCTTCGCCGCCCGCTGCGGGCATCGTGTAAATGTCGCCGAGCAATTCGAACATAATGGTTTGCCCGTCTGGCGAAATATCCAGCGACATCCATGTCGCCTCATCGGTTTCAAATTCGACCGTGCGCTCGGCCTCAAGCGGCAGGCCTTTTTTCTTTTTGTCTTTTTTGTCACCTGCTTTATCTGCATCTTTTTCGTCGACAAAGGCTGAAACTGGTGGTTCAACCCATTTTTCCGCGAACTTATTGTCCTGCGTCTGAAATTCGACTGCTGCCACCGCAGCCAAAGCTGGTGTTACGAATAAGCTGGTAGCAAAAAGTGCGCCCATAAGCTTGCTTGATTCTAGCCTGGTCATGATGCTGGTCCCCTACCCTTTTGATTTTTTTGCTGAAACCCTGCTTGCAAATCAAGCACGCAGAATCCCGTGCGAGCCAAAACCCTAACGGGGGAACGTCACCCATTCAAATAATAAATAAGTTTTGAACAAGGAATAAACCAATTGTCTAAACGGCTTACTGCGCCAATACAGATTGTGCTGCCACCAGGGATTTTGCTCCATCAACGGGGCATTGATGGCGATTGAGCGCATCCGCAAGTGCGGTTATGCATAAATATACATTCGCTTCTGACGCGCTTGAGCCCATCAGGCCAATACGCCACACTTTGCCCGCCATCGGCCCAAGGCCTGCGCCAATTTCCAAATTGTGGACCGCTAATAAATGCGCCCGTACCGAAGCTTCATCAACATCTGCTGGCACCTTAACCGCGTTCAGCATCGGCAATCGCACTTGCGCATCCACCAAAAACACCAACCCCATAGCCTCAAGCCCCGCGACCAGTGCTTTGTGCATAAGGGCATGGCGTGCAAACGCCGCCTCAAGCCCTTCTTCGAACAGCATCACCAGCGCTTCATGCAGACCGTACAACGCGTTAACCGGGGCTGTGTGGTGGTAACTGCGACCGCCTTCAGCGTCCCAGTAATTCATCACCAGCGTCAGGTCCAAAAACCAACTGCGCACCGGCGTAGTGCGGGCCCTTACCTTGTCGAGTGCCTTTACAGAGAATGTAACCGGCGACAGGCCGGGCGTACAGGACAGGCATTTCTGCGAGCCGCTGTAAGCCGCATCCACACCCCATTCATCAATCAATACCGGCACACCGCCAAGGCTGGTGACAGCATCCATTATGGTCAGGCAGTCATGGGCCTGCGCCAGCGCACAAATTCCCGCCGCGTCCGCCAATACGCCGGTTGAGGTTTCTGCATGCACAAACGCCAAAATTTTGGCCTCTGGGTGTGTCACAAGCGCAGTTTCTATCGCCTTCAGGTCGGGCGCTTTGCCCCATTCAACATCGACAATCACGGGCGTACCGCCCGCGCGCACCACATTTTCGCGCATGCGGTCGCCAAACACGCCGTTCCGCACCACAATCACTGTATCGCCCTCTTCCACCAGATTAAGGAAGCAGGTTTCCATGCCCGCCGAACCCGGTGCCGACACTGGAAATGTCAGCCGATTGTCTGTCTGAAAAAGCGCCTTTAGCCCGCCTTTAATTTCTTCCATCATGCGCTGGAACTCTGGGTCCAAGTGCCCAAGTGTTGGCCGTGCCATCGCGCCCAAAATGCGGTCCGCCACATCGGATGGCCCGGGGCCCATAAGGGTGCGCTTAACGGGTATGAAAGATTGCATGTGGGTTTCTCCGATTTGAAAAGGCAAGTATGGCTATAATTAGCGCGGCGATGCATTTTTGAAAGCCTAATCTGTGATTAATTTGCAATTTCGTGGCCATATCCCGGCTCACGGAAGTCTTCCCCCTAGCCCTGCAGCCACCCGAGTGCTACACAGCCGCCGAATCGCAGTGCAAAGGCAAGCCTGCGTCAAAAAACGACTGGAGGCCCTGATGGCTATGAAACGACTAAACCCATTTATAACTGCGCTCGCATTTAACGGCATATTCACCACAGCATGTATCGCTGAGGATGCACCAAAAAACACTTGGGTCGGCGATGTGGACGTGAATGCGTTGGTCACATCGGGCAATAGCGCCCAAACATCTTTTGGCATCGGCGGCAAAGCAAATTACCGAACCGATAGCACGAGCCACGGATTTTCAGCTTTTGCCGATTTTAATAAAAATAACGGCGTCAGCGACCGCGAGAGATTTGGTTTTGGCTATAATTTCCGCCTCGACTTTTCGGCGCGTACTTTTTTCACCGTTGACGGAAATTATGAGAGCAATAAATTTGGCGCATTCCGCCAGCGTTTTGCAGTGGCGGCTGGCGTTGGTTACCGAATTTATGACAGTGAGCGTGTAAGCTGGACCGCCGAAGCCGCGCCCAGCGTATTGTTTACCAAAGATATTGAAGGCGCGGACTACGGATCAGATTTTTCTGCCTTTGGCCGCAGTAACCTGGAATGGCAGTTAACCAAAACAACCAAATTCACCAATATCACCAGTATACATGTGGGTGGGCGTTCGGTTCTGGAAAATAAAGCAGCCTTCGAGTTCGAAATTTTGCAGTCACTTTCGAGCAAGCTTTCTTACGATATTTTGCATGATCAGGGTGCTGCTATTGGCCGCAAATCAACCGATACTATCCTTCGCGCCGGGCTAAGTTACGGCTTTTAGTCTATGCCCATCTGGACGGCAGGCATAACTTCAGCTATTGCTGTGCGCTACTTCAGGGAATAGAACATTAAACGGGGGCTTTAGATGACACATATACATTCTTTAATGCTGGTAGCGGCTATGGCCCTGCCATTGATTACGGCCCCTGCGCAAACAGCGTTCGCTTTTGATGGTGATACAGCAAGCAGCGAAACCAAAGCCAAAGCCGATCCGTTTCAACCCACTGACCATATTATGGCTGATGTTGACGCTGTGCTTGCGCGCGCAGCGGCAAAGGGCAAGCTTGGTTTGATCATCATGGGCGGCAACTGGTGCCATGATAGCCGGGCGCTGGTGAAGCGCATGGATACGCCTGAGCTGTCGCCAATATTGGATGCCAGCTATGAAACCCTGCTTGTTGATGTGGCTGGCCTTAGCGACAATATGAACGTGGCCAAGCGCTTTGGCAGACCAGTGATATATGGCACACCCACTGTTTTGATTATCGACCCTGCCACAGGCAAGTTGGTTAACGCCCACGATATGCACCAATGGCGCGACGCCGAAAGCATCAGCCTCGAAGATACCACAGATTATTTCGCCCGCATGGCCAATACTGAAACACGCGGCACGCCGCCTGAATTGGTAGGCAATGCCCAGTACGCGGCCCTCACCGCTGGCATTGATGCCTTTGAAAAAACCCAGGCCGAGCGCATCTACGGTGCATTTGCCGTTGTTGGCCCAATGTTGATGATGCCAAAAAGCGAACGCCCCGAAACATTTGGTAAATTGTGGATGGAACTTAGTAAGTTTCGCTATCAGATCACCAAAGACCTTGCCGCGCTGGACGCCGAAGCCCGTGCTTTAGCCGCAGCTGGCGACAATAGCGCATCGCTCACATATCCAACCTATACCCCGTTCAGCTGGGAATAATTTATCGCTTTCCTTCGCGTGACGCTTTTTCTGATGCTTTACAGGGCTTTGAAACAATCACAGATCCTCGCTAACCGCCCATCTGCGCGCCAATTGCGGCGGTCCATCGGTGACGAGCAAACAGGAAAAAATTATTTGAAGTCTACGGTTTGAATCTCTTCATCGCCACTAAAAATCACTGTCTGCAGCGGGCCTCGGCCCTCGACATTCACGGTATTAACCTGCTCGGGCCATAGGTCCCTCAATGCATCATAGGTTATATTAAGCCCGGTGATGGCAGCGGCTGATATCTCACTTTCCTGATATATCCAGAAGAATGAACCTTCCAGTTCAAAACCCACGAGGCCAAGCTCGATAGGCGCACCTATTTGGTCAGTCAGGGAAAATCGTTCTGTTACATAAGTGGCAAATGCTAACCGGGTTTCTTCGCTGGCGGAAATATCCGCCGGCGTGCCAAAAACTTTACCGACAGCAGCTTCAGCATCATGCAAATCGAACCGGTGCATCACTTCAATATTGCCGGTGCTCGCGCTGAACAATATTTTGGTGAAGGCCGCTTTCTGCTGATGTGCAGAAGCGGGCACCGCTATGGCACCCGCTCCTGCAATGAATAGAATCCAAAGAAGCTTACGCAGCATTATTTATCGCTGCCTTCCTTTTTTTCTTCTTTTTTCTCGTCCGTTTTCAGCTTGGCTTTGCTGTCCTGCATGATATCGCGGTTCACAAAACCGGGACGAGGTTTTGCTTTAAAGGTCTCAAGCCGCGAAGGGATCATACGGCGTGGGTAATGGTTGTTTTCCACGTCCACATCCGCAGTTTCCCAATCCGGATCAACAACAACGCTTTTCAGCTCTTTATCCAGAACCAACAGCTTTTTGACAGCCGCCGTTGACTTCTGCCAGATTTCCGCCGGGATATACATGCGCTCGGTCGTATCATCAGCGTAGGTTAGCCCAAGAATAATCGGCATCACCAAACCGCCCTTATTCGAGAATTCAAGAACATAATAATTCTTGTCTTCCGCAATGGCGCGGTCAAATACTTTGCGCTCCCAAGGCTTAAGACCTTTAAGGAAAGCATTGTATTTATTGCGTTCTTTGTTGGTTACTGTGAAACGATCATTGGTATCGTAGAAATCGGTTACGTCCGGGTTTAATTCTTCCCAGGTTTTGCCAACGGCCGCGTTATTGAGCGTCGACAGCGAGTTTGGTTTGCCGTTTTCGGCATCGCGTCTGCGGCCATAATCAATATCGGGGTTGTTGGTATCAAGCCTAAGTTTGAAAATACGGTCCAATGAAATATCGACATGATCGGTTGAATAGAACCAACCCCGCCAGAACCAATCCAGATCAACGCCTGATGCTTCTTCCATGGTACGGAAAAAATCGCTTGGTGTTGGACGTTTGAACATCCAGCGCTGGGCATATTCGCGGATTGCAAAATCAAACAGCTCGCGGCCCAAAATAGTTTCGCGCAGTATCGTTAGCGCAGCTGCCGGTTTGGTATAAGCATTAGGCCCAAACTGTTTGAGACTTTCAGACTGGGTCATAACCGGTACTTGGTTCTCGGACTTCATATAACCGGTTACATCGCGCGGCTCGATACCCCAAGGCATATCCGGGTCCCATTCACGGCCTGCAATGCCATCAAAGAAGCTGTTAAGACCTTCGTCCATCCAGGTCCACTGACGTTCGTCCGAATTAATGATCATCGGATAGTATGTATGGCCAACTTCATGGATCACTACGCCCAGCAAAAAGCGTTTGTCGGCCTGAGTATAGGTGCGGCTGCCATCATCCTGCAACTTGGTGCGCGGGCCGTTGAAGGTGATCATCGGATATTCCATGCCGCCCACAGGGCCGTTCACCGACTGGGCAGTAGGATAAGGATAATCAAACGAAAAACGGCTATAAACCTGAAGTGTATGGATCACGGCTTCCGTTGAGAATTTTTTCCACAGGTCGCCGCCTTCTTTGGGGAAGAAAGACATGGCCATCACAAATGGCCGAACCTTGCCGCCCTGCGCATAACCCTTGGCATCCCATATAAATTTGCGCGACGAAGCCCAGGCAAAATCACGTACATTTTCAGCCTTGAAATGCCAGGTTTTTGTCTTGTCGGTGCCTTCCTTTTCGTTCTCAAGTGCTTCTTCCGCTGTCACTATCAAAACTGGGCGTTTGGCGGTTTTGGCTGCTTTCAGGCGGCTGCGCTGGGTGCTTGTTAAAACCGCAGACGCATTCTGCAAAGCCCCTGTCGACGATACGATATGATCGGCAGGTACTGTCATTTCAACATCATAGTCGCCGAATTCAAGCGTGAATTCACCGCGACCGAGAAATTCTTTATTAGTCCAGGCTTCATAGTCGGTGTAAGCCGCAAGGCGCGGATACCACTGGGCCAGCAGGAAAATATCGTTACCGCCTTCGCGGTCATCCTCGGGGAAATGCTCATAACCCGAGCGCGCGCCAACGGCGTCTTCCTCAAGGATATTATAATTGAATACAATCGAAAACGCGGTGCTGGTGCCCGGTTTCAAAGGTTTTGGTAAATCGATACGCATCAATGAACCAACGATGGTTACTTTCAGATCAGCACCGTTTTTTCCCTTAACCGATTTAATATTATAGCCAAGGTCCACGTCTGCCATAAATTGCTGACGCCGCAGCGCCCCAAGGGATAGCCGTGCGGCTTTACCGCCGTCGCCAGTCCTAATGCCCGGATCGCGTTCAGGCGTGCCCCTGAAAGGCGCTGTCATTTCGGCAATGGAATCGGTGCGGAAGCGGTTTTGATCAAGCTGCAGCCACAAATATTTCAACGTATCAGGGGAATTGTTTTTATAGGTAATATGCTCAGAACCCGTCAGCCGGTGATTGGCCTCGTCCAACGACGCCTTGATTTTATAATCAACCTTCTGCTGCCAATAGGCATGGCCCGGTTCACCCGCAGCATTCCTGTAAACGTTTGGTGTGGGAAGCGCTTCGTCAAGCTGACGAAACTTATCTTCAAAATGGCCTTTGGTCTGCTTAACAGTATCGGCATAAGCCACTGTGCCCGCTAATGCCGCTGTAGCGACTAAGACGACAAGGGTGCGTCGGAACATCTGTTGGTCTCCTGGTACATTCGCTGAATGTCCCTCACCTATTAAGGGAATCCGCTTAATTTGAATGAGACAATAAGGCTTGACGCCAAAACAACAAGTCACAAATGTATCATCTTCGCATTCCTGCAACCAAAGTTTAGCGCGATGGCTTGCAGAGGCGCGCGCTACTATTGCCAGCCCAGTCTATTTGCACGCTTAGGACACCTTCAAAACAAGCCCGTTGGAAAACCAAAAGTTTGCGATGCGGGATCAGATGGTGCAAACTTTATCCGGGACAAGGGTCAGGCCCATAAAAACGAGGGGAACATGACAATGAGCCAATGGAATTGGAAACAATGTGCGCTGCCAGTGCTTTTACTACTGGCGCTGGGTGCAAACCGCCTGTTCACAAGCCCCCCAGCGCCCACGGCCTATGACAGCGACCCCCTGAGCTTTTCAGCTCTGCGTGCTTTTGACCATGTCGAAAAAATCGCAACTGTGCCACACGCTGTTGGCACACCTGAGAATAAAATTGTGCGTGACTATCTGGTTGATCACTTGAAAGCTGCGGGGCTGGAAGTTGAAGTCCAGCATACCCAGATCATCGATAGTTATCGCTCAGGTGGCCCTGATTTCTACGCTGGCATACCCGCAAGTGCGCGTTTTGTTGCCACTGTAAACAATATTGTCGCGCGCCTAAAAGGCACAAAACCCGGCGGCAAAGCCTTAATGTTAATGAGCCATTACGATTCAGTTTATTATGGGCCGGGCGCGGGCGACGATGCTTCCGGCACCTCCACCCTTATGGAAACACTGCGCGCAGTACAGGCTGGCGAGCCACTTGAAAATGATCTTATCCTGCTGATTACTGATTCTGAAGAACCCGGCCTTTTTGGCGCAGAGGCCTTTTTTGATCAACACCGCTGGGCAGCAGATACCGGCATGATCCTCAATTTTGAAGCAAGGGGCAGCCGGGGTCCTGTGACCATGTTCCAAACAGCCGAACTGAATGACAAGGCCATCGCTGCTTTTGCAAAGGCGGTTGATAAGCCAGTCGCCAATTCACTCGCCGTCACGATTTACCGAAAGATGCCCAACGATACCGACCTTTCAATCTCGTTGAAGGCTGGCATCCCGGGGCTCAACTTCGCCTTTTCAGACGGCTATTATGATTATCATACCGAGGGCGATAACAAAGAAAATCTATCAAAAGCGACCCTGCAGCATATGGGCGAGCAAGCGTTGGCCATGACCCGTACACTCGGCAACATGGCCTTGCCACTCGAAGATACCACCGAGGTCGTGTTTTTTGACATTCTCTCGCTGGCGTTTTTCTCGTACCCGCTGTGGGGGTCCTGGCTCGCCGCAGCGCTGGCAGTCGGGCTATTTGCCGCTTTTGTTGTTGGGATAAGACGCCGAGAGGGTCTTTCGTTCACAGGCACCGCGCGTGCCCTGCTCTCCGCACTGTTGATGCTGGTCTTTGCCGTGCTGCTGATGGATTTACTGTTTTTGATGCTGGGCGGACGCTCTGGCGATCTTGTTGAAGGCAGACGATTATTTGCATTGGATTCGTACCAATTGGCAGGGTTTGCCTTGCTTGGTTTTGCCCTGTTTGTTGGCTGGTTAGAAATGACCGCACACGGCTTGCAAGAAAAAACGGGCAAAATATGGATAGCGGGTTCGGCCTTGTTTGTGGTGTCGCTGTATTTTTACGAAACATCATGGAAAGTTGCCGCCGTGGCCACGATCTTAGCGGTGATCGGCTATTTTCTTCTGCGCAGCCCCATCAAAGCTGCTGACAGACGCGTTGGCAGCACCGCGCTTTATTTGATCGCGGCCCTCGGTGCACAGTGGGCCGCGCCCGTGGGAAGTTACTTGTTGGTATGGCCACTGGTGCTGGTGCTTGGCATGCAAATCATCCTCGCACGCCGTGCTATGGGTGAAAATTTCGGCTTGGCCCTGATAGCCGCCAGCGGCTTCCTCGGTGCAGTTTGGCTGATATATTTCACCGAAACCGGCTACAGCGCTTTGGGCCTTGCTTTGCCTGCCGTGATTGCCGTTCCGATTGGCCTGCTTATCCTGCTGCTTGCACCAGCAATGTTTGACAAAAGCCGAAGCAGCCACATGCATATGGTGGTCGCTTCTGCGGCCCTTGGACTAGGCTTTCTGGCCTATGTCGCCACAGCAAGTGGTTTTGATGCGCGGCACCGCCAGCCGACCGAGGTTTTCTATATGATCGACGCCAAAGGTGATGGTCAGAACCATTATGCCAGTCGTATCAGAAACTTTGATCCCTGGGCTTTGTCATTGATGGGAAAAGCGGAGGGTAGTGTGCCCGAAAATGACCTGATCACAGGCCGCCGTGGCACACGCGGGGTATCCCTTAACCCGGCACCACCCTCAACCGTCTTGCCGCTCACGGTGGAAAACAATATCACCTCAACCGGCAGCAGCTTCACGCTGAAACCGGGTTACCGGGGGGATGTAGTCGCTGCCATTCTAACCGCCTCCAAGCCGTTTGGGACCATCCTAGTGAACGGCGAAGCGCTTGACACCCGTACCGCTGAGGCCGAGCGTCTGGTGCTTTATTATTTTGCAGTACCCCAAGGTGGACTGAAAATTTATATCACCGAGGGCGGCAGCATTGATGTGCAAGCAACAGAAGTTTCCAGTACGTGGCCAAAGGACATTGCAGGGCTAATCCCGGCCAAACCTGCCACCATTATGGTTGCCCCTTACCGGCTTTCAGACAGCACTCTGTCGACGATTAAATTTAGCCTGCCTGCGCAAAGCCAAAGCCCCGCAGCGGCTGGCAGTGAACAAACCCCGTCACCAATTGAAGATACAGCAGAAAGCGCGGGTCAATGAAAACAAGTTCAGAAGAAAAGATCAACAAGTACCGGCAAAAAGGCTGGTGGGGCGACATAACACTGGGCTCGCTGTTCGATGATGCCGTCAAAAATTCGGGCGAGCGCGAGGCGATTGTAGATGCGCCCGACCGCGCCAGCCATTCCTTCGGCGAACCCAAAAGGCTAACCTACAACGAGCTGGATGCAGCCGTATGGTCGCTCGCCAGCGAACTTTACGACGCGGGCATTCGGCGCGGTGATATTGTTGTTATGCAATTGCCAAATATTGTCGAAATCGCTGTGGCCTATTTGGCGGTTGAGCGACTAGGTGCCATAATCAGCCCGGTTCCGACCCAGTATGGTAGCTTTGAACTGGCGCATATTGCTAAAACTCTGAGCCCCAAGGCTTACCTGACAACAACAAATTTCAAAGGCCAAAGTTTTGCCTCTAGCCATCAGGCTGCCTTTAGTGAAGGCACTTTGATACTGGCTTTTGGTGACAAGGAACCCGAATCCGCACAGCTTGTTGGCAGTGTTTTGGCCGACATCGAGGCCCTAACCGCGTGCCAGGCCTATGCTGCAAATCACGGCGGCGATGCGGACGATATTTATACGATCTGCTGGACATCAGGCACAACAGGCACGCCAAAAGGCGTACCGCGCAGTCACAACCACTGGATCAATACCATGGCGACGTGCGAAGCCAGTGTTAGCCTGGAACCGGGGGAAACACTGTTGAACCCGTTCCCCCTCGTGAATATGGCAGCAATTGGCGGCTTTCTTTATTTCTGGCTAGGCAAACACGCACGGCTTGTTTTGCATTCGCCATTCGACGCCAAAGTTTTCCTTGGCCAGCTGGCGGAGGAAACAGTTGTTTACACACTCGCTCCGCCCGCAATCCTGATGCAGCTTCTGCAAATGCGCGATTTTCTGGCGGCCTATGATCTCTCAAAACTCCGCTATATCGTTTCGGGCAGTGCGCCCTTGTCTCCCGCCATGATGAAGGGATTTCAGGATGAACTGGGCATCGGTATTATCAATGCTTTTGGTTCAAACGAGGGACCAATGCTACTGAGCAGCCCACACGAAATGCCTGATCCAGAAAAACGCGCGATGTTTTTCCCTCGCTATGGGGTAGAAGGTTTCAACTGGCCAAATACATCGTCCCTGCGCATGCAGACGCGGCTCTGTGACCCCGAGACCGGCGCAGAAATCACACAATCCGGTATGCCCGGCGAACTCCATTTTACCGGACCTTCCGTTTTTGATGGCTATTACGGTGTTGACGCAGACAATGCGCTGGTCTTTGACGACAAGGGATTTTTCCGCTCAGGTGACTTGTTTGAAATTGTCGGAGAGCATCAGGAGTTCTACCGGTTTGTTGGCCGTTGCAAGGACCTGATTATCAGAGGGGGCATGAATATCTCGCCCGAAGAGCTTGACAATTTATTAAGCGGACACCCTGATATTATTGAAGCCGCTGTCGTTGGTTATCCTGACGAAATCCTAAGCGAACGCATAGCCGTTGTGGCGGTGCCCAGGGCAGGCATTGATCTGGAGCTTGAACACATCAATAATTACTTGCGCGCGCAAGGGCTTGCTGTGTTTAAGCTTCCTGAGAAACTGGCTATCGCTGAGGCTTTGCCCCGCAGCCCCTTGAATAAGGTTTTACGCACTTCCCTGCCGGAGTATTTGCTGTAGGATAGCCTTGATGGATGATGGAAAAACAATTCAGACCTGTTCGATATGGCGCGCACTGGATATTATGGGTGACGGCCCGATCATATTGATTATGGAAAGTGCCTTTCTCCGTGTGACACGCTTTGAAGGGTTTTTGGCTAGCACGGGCATGCTACGTACCCTGCTTAGCAACCGGCTCAAAAAACTTGTCGATGCTGAATGTATGGAGAAAGTCGCCTATTCTAAAAAGCCTTTACGCTATGAATACCGGCTGACAGATAAGGGCCGTTCCATATATAGCGGCGCATTGATGATGCTGCGCTGGGAGAAAAAATGGGGGCAGAATATAGGCAAGATTGATATCAAAATACGCCACAAGACATGTGGGCAGGCCTGCGACCCCATACCTGAATGTGGTAGCTGTCACCAGGAAATCGACTTTTGTGATGTTCGCTCGGAAGAAGGCTCAGGTATGGCCCAAATGCAGATTGCCTATCAACGACGACGGCGACAATCCGGATCAACCCAAAAACGCCAAAACGAAACAACACTGCTGGATACAATGTCGGATGTCATTGGCGACCGCTGGTCGATGCTGATACTGCGAGCCTGTTTTAACAGCATTGATACTTTCGACGAAATTCGGGCTGACTGCGGCATGGCGACCAACGTGCTTGCTGACCGGCTAAAGACGCTGATCGAGCGCGGTATTCTTGAAAAACACGCCTATCAGCAAAAGCCAACCCGTTACCACTATACAATAACGAAATCCGGTCTTGATATTTACCCAATTCAGCTAGAGCTAATAAAATGGGGTGATCGATATTATGCGGGTGCGGACGGGCCGCCTGTGCTGCTTTATCATAAAAGCTGCAATAGCCGCCTTGTGCAACAAGTTAGCTGTAGTTTCTGCGGCGATATTCTGCTGCCCGAAGATGTAGATTTTGAGGTTAGCGAGCCCGGTTTTGCCGATATTGCGGCAAAGAAAAACCGCATAGCGCCCAAAGAACACCCTATTCAAGCCTAAGCGCCTGATCGCTACTGTCTAAGTGATTCCGGCCTTCAAGGCATCTGAGCCGGCCCAAGCCGCGTGGGTGCCGCTAGATATTCGGTGCGGCAGTATGATCCGGCATACGGGCCCGGCTTCAATGTTTTTGGCGTCCAGCAAAATACATTCTGATGTTTTTGTTTTCATGTCCGTAACGAAGCTGACCAGATATCCATCATCTTCATCCTTCGCGCCGATGCGCGGCACAAAGGGTGCTTCGCTGCCGTATCGTTCCGCGCCATATTCAAAGCCTGAGCTTTCACCGGTTTCCAGATCATGTTTTACTAGCCCGGTGAGCAGAAACCACCCCGGCTTGGAAGTTTGGCTGTAACAATAGCGATATTTACGGCCTGCATATTTCTGATTGAAGGTGCCAAACTCAAGCACCCTTTCATCCAAATGGGCTTCGCTGGTCTCGCCCGTATCCAGATTAAACCGCCAGCGGTGCAGCCGCGACTGCAGCGCATGCAGATCAACATAGGGCATCAGGCTGGCATATTTTTCGGGTGCATCTTTGGCGCGGCCGGGCATCGGGTTTTCCTGAAAATAGCCGTCAAGGATCAGCTCGTTACCGTCTTCATAGGCATTTAACCAGTGCAATACATAGGTAGGCGCGGCCATAAACCAACGGATGTCCTCAGCATTACCGTAGCGCGGCAATACAGCAAACCGGGCCCCCAGTTCAGGGTAATAGCTAACGGCATGAATGCCTTTTGACAAAAGCTCGGGTTTCCAGAAAAGCGGCATATCGTTCAGGATCGAATAATGTGTCGAAAAGGCCATATCGTGCGGCAGACGCGGCCCCGGCAAATCCACTGGAATATAATGCTTGAGCTTGTCATCAGGTCCAACAACACCGTAATGCATATAGGGTGCCGTAACTGAATAATTGAAAAACATCAGTTCGCCCGTGGCTTCATCGACCTTGGTATGGGCGGATATGCCGCCTTCAGGTTTCCAATCCACTGTCCCCATCGGCGCAAGTGTAACCGGATCAAGCTGGTAGCCGTCCCCGCACTGATAAAAGGTTGATAAGGCCTTGCCCGCATGCACCACAACATCGGTGGAGGATGCGTCCTTCAGGCCCGAGTGTGTGCATTCGCCGGGTCGCTTCGAGAGGATTGGATGCACAGCCAACCCTGACCACAGCGCCTCACCGGCTTCTGTTTCAGCTTGCAGCCCGCGTGTCTGTACAAAACGGTTGCAATAGGTGGCTTTGCCGTCCTTGAAGTGCATGGAATGGATCATGCCGTCGCCGTCAAACGGATGGTAGCGGCCCAAGGGTTCGTGCACTGGGTTTTCGGAAGTGCGCAGATATACACCTTCGATATCGATTGGAATTGTACCAATCACCACCATGTCGGTAGCATCAATTTCATCAAAAACAGGTTCCCACGCGCCGTTCAAATAGGGATGATCGTTGGCCCTAATTGTGGATTTTACGCGGCTAATCACTGTTGCTGGCACGGCTTAATTCTCCAGTTACCCCAAAGCAGGAGCCATCATACCAAGCCAGTTTGTTTATGCAAGGAACTGACGCCTTACAATTGAACTGGCTCAGACTGAATTTCGGTTTCTTCGTCATCCTTTGCCGTAAAGCCAAAATCTTCGAAAATGGCGTAAAGCGCAGGCAGGAACAACAGCACTAACACCGTTGACATGCTGATACCAAAAGCAATGCTCACCACAATCGGGATTAAAACTTGCGCTTGCATACTCGTTTCCAGCAATAGCGGGAAAACACCGGCCACCGTGGTGAAAGACGTAAGGAATATTGCCCGAAACCTATCCCGGCTGGCAGCGGCAGCGGCATCGTGCAGGGCTTCGCCCGCAGCCACTTTCATCTTGGTGAATTCAACCAACAAGATACTGTCGTTCACGACAATGCCAGCCAGGGAAATAGCCCCCACCACACTGGGCATGGTCAGGTTAATGCCCATAATCAAATGGCCCCAGATCACGCCAATAAAAGCCAGCGGGATCGCAACCATCACCACAATGGGTTCAAGGTAGGATTTAAATTGCAGGCTCAACAGCAAAAACACACCAAACAGCCCCAGCAGGAACCCGCGCTTGAGCGATCCCATCGTCACGGCGCTGTTTTTGGCTTCGCCCTCAAGCCCAACCGTTACGCCGGGGTATTTCTTGGCCAATAAGGGCACCAGCGACGCCTCTACATGCTTCAGCACATTGCCTGCGTTGATGCGCGATGTATCCACGTCGGCAAACACACTAACGGTGCGGATATTATTCACCCGGTGAATTCGACTGTAAGAACGATCCTGCTCCACATCTGCGATACTGGAAAGCGGAATGCTTGCCCCTGAAACGGGATGAAAAATAGGGAACCTGTCGAAATCGCCCAAACTACTACGCGATGCTTCATCCAGCGAAACACGGATTTCATAGGCTTCGTCGCCGCGCTGGATTTCACGCGCAATCACACCTTGATAGCCCGCCCGCACTTGGCTGGCGATTGTCTGCGCATCAAGGCCAAGGGCGGTTGCACCTTCCTTCAAATGCATTTCCAGTATCGGCCTGCCTGCCCGCAGATCGTCAAGAATATCGACAACACCGTCATAGCCATAAAGCCACGCCTTTAGCTCATGTGCGGCGAGCGCGAGCTGGTCCATATCATCGCCTTGAAGCCGGATATGGATGGCCCTTCCTGCTGGCCCAATTTGGGGTTGGCGGTACTGAATTGAAAGAACACCCGGTAATTTTCCAACCCGCTCGCGCCAATCATTCGTAAGATCAATAATCGAGCTATTTCGCGCCTCGGCGTTCAGTAAATCCACATTAATCGTTGCCAAATGTGGCCCTTTTTCAAAGGCATCGACATGCTGGCTATAGCTCACACGGATATTTTTGACCAAGACACTGTCTTCACCCTTGCTCAACAATTGGTTTGATTGCTCAAGGCTTTCCAGCGTATGCGCCACCACCTTTTCCAATCCGATGAGTGTTGTGCCGGGCGCCATTAAGATGCGCGCTTGTACGATATCGCCGTCCAAATCGGGGAAAGGTTGAAATTTCAATACGCCGCCTGCCAACATAGAGATTGAAAAGATAAAAAAGCCCAAAACCCCGCCGACAAAGGCATAACGGTGTTTCACTGTCTTTTTGACAAGCCCCCACAATTTCATCCGCAGGCGGCCGAACCATGCGTTAAAACGCAGTTGGATAGGAAACTTCTTCCGTTCCTCGCCGTGTTCCAGCGAGTGTAGCAGATGGTGCGGCAGTATGAAAAAGGCTTCCAGCAAACTCACTGTCAAAACCGAAATCAACACCATCGGCAGTATTTTCAGGATTTGCCCCAAATCACCTTTCATGAACAGCAGGCTGGAAAAAATCAATACTGTTGTCGCGAAGGACGACAGCACCCCGCGCGCCACTTTTTTGGTGCCAATAACGGCTGCCTCGACTGGGGACTTTCCCTTCTGGTGCTCGGCGGCAATATTCTCAGCAATCACGATGGCATCATCCATCAAAATACCAATAGCCACCAACAGCGCGACCATGCTGATCATATTGATAGAAACCCCGATCAACGACATCACAGCAAAACTGGCGAGGAAAGATATCGGCAGCCCCATCGCAACCCAGAATGTATATCGAAGCGAGAAGAATAAAAAGAGCGCCACTGCAACCAGCACAATACCCTGCAAGCCGTTGCCCGACAGCAGATCCAGCCGCTGCTGCACAATAGACGCGCGGTCACCGGTAAGATTAAGCGAAACAACATCAGGCAGGCGTTTGTTTTGGGCAGCAACAAAGGCTTCCACAGCCGCCAATACTTTTAGGCTGTCGTCGCTCTTGTTTTTGCTGATGGCCAAAATGCCCGCAGGCTGGCCGTTAAATTCTACACGGTCTTCTTTGGTCTCAAATGTATCGGTGATGGTGGCAATATCTCGCAGCAGAACTTCGCCGCCTTCCACACCGCTCAGGATCACCAAAGCCCCAAGCTCGTCCACCGTGCGGCGCAAATCGGTGAAACGAAGCTGCACCTCCTGATCTTTGGCCTCAATGATGCCTGCGGGAAGATCAACCCCCTGCCGCCTAACCCGGTCGGCAATATCCGGGATGCTCAGACCGTATTGCTGCAACATATGAAGCGGCACTTCGACCCGCAGTTGCCGGTCAGAAAACCCTTGCACGTCCACCAGTGGAATCCCCGGTGCCCGCAGGGCGCGGCGGCGCAGGTCCTCAACCAGTTCTTTCAGCGCAGGACGCGGCAGATCACCGCTAACAGCGATATTGATCACAGGCTCGGTGCGGCCAAGTTCTTTGATTATGGGTTCTTCGCTGTCCACCGGAAAATTATCAATGGCATCAACGGCGGTTTTCACATCCTCAATAAACTGAGACATATCCCCCACTTCGAGCATTTTCAGTGTCATTGAGCCGACATTATCTTTGGCTTCGCAGCGCTTTTCATCGAGGAAACTAATGCCGTCCGTTGCTCGCTCGAGGGGAATACAGATACCTTCTTCCACATCCTTGGGCGCCGCGCCCACATAAGCCACTGTCACCTGAACTTCAAATTTTTTGACTTCTGGAAAGGTCTCGAGCTTCAGTGTTGGCAAGGCAGCAAGGCCGATCGCCAGCAAGGCGAGCATCAAGATGTTGGCGGCCGTTTTATGGGTGGCAAAAAAATGTATCATCAGCGTATTCCGGCAATCACATGCATACTGGTTTGGCTTAGGGCTTCGCTGGCGTCTTGTGAAAGCCGAGGTTCAACCACCATGCCCTCAACAGCAGGGATCAGGTCGGTAATGATCACCTTTTCGCCCGGCGTTAGCCCGGTGCGCACCACAGCGATATCACCCTGAAAAACAGCCGTCACATCGCGGAGAACCAACGTATCGTTGTCACTCACCACGTAAATCTTGCCGCTGTGCACCGCACTGCGCGGCACAACCAGACTTTCAAGCGGATTACTAATCAAATTTACCGCTACATACATACCGCGCAGCAATGGCGGGCGCACACCAGGAATGATCTGACCGTATGGATCATCAACGCGCACCACCAACGCCAGCGTGCGGGTTTCGCGGTCCTGACTTTCGCCTATACGGATAACCGTGCCTTTCCAGCGCGCATCAAATACCCTGTCAGGCAGAACCACTTCGGCTTGAAGTCCCAATTGGCTAATCATTTCACTTGGCGTGGTTATTTTTTCACCCGGTGCTAATTCCCCCATACCCGCCATCAGATTTTGCAAGCTGCCTATCGACAGTTTAGTCGTGATTTCAACCGAATCTACACTGTGTGCATCAAACAGGCGGCCTCCGGCATTTACATATTCGCCTTGTTCCACATGAACACCAGCAATGCGTGCGGTAAAAGGCAGGCTAATTTTTGTACGGGCGAGCCGCTCTTGTTGTTCTACCAGACGGGCTTGACTTTGTTTGATCCGGGCCGACGCAACATCGATCTGGCTTGGCAGTGTTTCCAACTGTTGGCGGCGCGACTGTTTTTCCTGCCGCAGTTTCAAAACGCCCTGTTCCTCTTGGTCCAAGGATGCTTGCGAGATCGTTGAGTTATTCAAAAGATTACGCTTGCGCTCTAAATTGGCCTCCCCCAGCAATAAATTACGTTCGGCGATTTCAAACGCCGTCTGCGCACTGATGAGCAGCGCAGATTGTTCTTCTTTCTGGGCACGCGCCACGGCAAGGTCAGCATGGGCTTCTGCTAGTGATAATTCATAATCGGTGGGATCAATACGCAGCAATTCGGTGCCTGCCTGCAATAAAGCCCCGGCTTTAACCTTGGGATTCATAAAAGTAATACGGCCCGAGACCTCGGCGCTGGCTTCCAAAACGGTGGTCGGCTCGGCAAAGCCATAGCCGGTTGCTCGCGGTACAAACGGGCGTGCGCGGGCTTCGATATATTCCGCAACGGGCGCGGGGGCACCGCTGTCGCTGTGTTTGGTTTCTGGTACAAAGCTGACAATAATGAAAGCCAAAACCAGCCCGGTGCCCGCGAATACTGGCAAGGCAAGTTTGGTTTTGGAAAAGGCAAACAGGCGATTTTTAAGGCTATCGGCATTCATAATATTGTCCATCAGTCTATCTGTAAATTGGGCAGTCACTCTGTAAGTTGGGGTGGGCTACACAGGGTTCGCGGCGGCTATGTTCTTTTAGTCGGGCGGGGCAGCCCCCCTTTGGAACAACAACAATGCATCATCACGGAAGCGTAGCAGTTCAGCATCGCTAGAAATAGCAGAGCGCATATGCTCGTCTAATTTGCCAATCAAGAAAGGGTGAACCAACATAGCCATGATCAATACCATATGGCGCACTTCATCGGCGTCAGCGCGCAAGCGACCCGCCTTTTTTTCGGCGGCCAGGATTGCGATCCATTTGGGCGCAAGTTTGCTGGCATAGCGCTCGATAAACAATTGTTGCAAGTGCCCACCTTCCATCAAAACCTCGCGCTGCATCAAAGACGGTAGCCAGCGGCGTTTCAACAAATGCCCGTGAAAGGCTTTCGCCCACTCATCAAGGGTGCCCGTATTATTGATCTGGGCAATCAAGGGTTCAAAAGCCTCTTCCAGCACGGCTTCCAGCAGCTTTTTTTTGCCGCCGAAATAATAATGCACCATCGCGGGTGTTAGCCCGGCCTGGCGTGCCAAATCAGAAATTTTGGTGGCTGCATAACCTTGCCGCGAAAACAACAAGCTGGCCGCTGCAACCAACGCCGCACGCCCAGCCTCTGCCACGCTATCTTTGGGCCGCCCAACGCTACGTTTTACTAGTGTTTTTTTGTGAGGAGTGTTGATCATGTTGCAGTAATTAATTAAATATTTAATTAATTACAAGCCCACAACCGCAATAAAATGATGCCGGGGCATAATTGCCTCGCTTTTTCAAGGGTCCATGCGGTTATGCCTGATAGCAGCTTATTCGGCCTTGTCAGCCATCACTTCATGTTTGATGCGGATGCGGTCTTCGGGGGATACCCCTAACAGGCCAGCCACCTTGGCCAGCAGGTTGGCTTCAAAATTATCCAGATGATTGTCGGCAAAGGCCACCTGCCATAACAGCCGCACGATATCAAGCCGCCCTTCGGCGTCGAGTTCTTTGGTGATCACACGGGTAAATTGATAGAGACAGGTCACGGTTTCTTCGCCCGCGTGCGCATCATCGATGATTTGCGTGGCCACTTCGACGGTCAAACCAAATTGATCCTGCATGCAGACCAGCAAACTGTTGCGCTCGTGCACACTGAAATCATCATCGATCATGCTAACATGAACCAGCAGCGCCGCTGTTGCCAAATGCAGTTCCTGGGTTTTGTGATCAGCAACATTCGGCGCCAATCCCAACAGGCTCGATACTTTGCCCCACATAAAAACACTCCTCAAAACAAAACCAATAATGCTGCGTGCACTATCGCCCATTGCAAGGATACAGTCCAGCTTGTCTTTGGTTTAAATGGGAATACGAATAGCCACAGCCAAGCCATGAATGTTTGTGATCAAAGCGTCAAAAAAAACCCGTTTCATCCGCTACCCCGCTGATCCTAACAGCCGTTTTTCACCTGGTTTGGTGGACCACCAGATGCACAGAATCAACAGCAATTGTATGGGCAATCTGATCAACAGTGCGGTTGGCGAAACATCGGGGAACAGATCAGGGTTTAGCCACATATGCACGTTGGCGGGTGTCACCAATAGGGTCAATAGGATCAGCCCATAGCCCGCATACCGCCGGGTTTTTACATGCAAGATACCCAGTGCGCCCAACAATTCGAAAAAACCGCTAATATAAACGGCAGCGTGGTGCAACGGCATATAGGGCGGCATGATCTTCACAAATGAATCGGTATTGGTAAAATGCGCGGTCCCACCGATAAAAAACCAGAGGAAAACCAGGCCCAGCCCAGCGATTTTTGATTTTGCCATCATCCAATAATCCTTGTTGCTGTTTGCTCTGCCTGCAGGGGAAAACCCTCTTGCACCCAGCATGCAGTGTCAAGCGTTTTGCTTTTATTGCGGTGCGCGCCCGAGCAGGCTTATAAATCTGTTTTATCGATTATCATTATCTGTTTCATTTGTTTTACCACTGAACTATTTTTGGCTATATTTGCGTCAACAAGAGGCGTTTAATCATATGCAGGTCGCCGGGCGCTGAAATTTGTCGCCGCGTGTCGAAAATAAAACAGGAGAAAACTCATGATGACCACCATCCCCAATACCACATTCCGCACCCGCCAACGCAATGATGCGCTGGAAGGACCCAATCCGTTTGAGTGGAAAAATGTTACCAGTGCCGACGTTTTTGAAAACAAGCGTATCGTGCTGTTTGCCATACCCGGTGCCTTCACGCCCACATGTTCCACCACCCATCTGCCGGGTTATGAAGCAAAATACAATGATTTCAAGGCGCTGGGCATTGACGAAGTGATCTGCTTATCGGTGAATGATGCCTTTGTCATGTATCAGTGGGGGCTGCATCAAGGGGCCAAAAATGTAAAATTATTGCCTGATGGTAGCGGTACATTCACTCGCCATATGGGCATGCTGGTGGATAAAGATAATTTGGGTTTTGGCATGCGCAGCTGGCGTTATTCGATGTATGTGGAAAACGGCCAGATCAAAAAAATATTTGCCGAAGCCGGGCTTGAGGATAACTGCGGCAGTGACCCATTTGAAGTTTCAGACGCAGATACAATATTGGCATGGCTGCAAGCAAACGGCTAACCACCGGCGACGGCGCATGAGAATTGCTTTGGTGCCCTCAACACGGTGGGGGCACCGCTGACCACCGGCGCAAAAAAAATGGCTCGCCCTCCTGATCCTAACTCTTCGACAATACCTCGGGCCCTTACGGGGTATCCTTGAGGCGCAAATAGGTGTAACCGTCGAGGCAGTTTCGTAAAAATCTGTAAGGCGTATGCCGTCGCGGGATTTGATATTGCCCTTGCGCACCTCGGCTCACAATCACAGCTGGCAGGCGTGATGGTTTCCTGGCCCGGCGAGACACACTGGCCCGAATACAATACCGCCATGCAATATTGATACTGTTGTTATGCAATCTGGTGTCTTGGCAGCGTGCAGAAAATGCACCACAGTCGCCAGCTTGCACGCAAAAACGGAGGCCAGCATGCGCGATACTTTTATTTTTCTGCCCGTGATTTTACAGATTTTATTAACCGTAGCCCTGTATTTCGCGTTGGCAGCCGCCAAGAAAAAAGCCATTGCCGCCGGTGATGTAGACCAGAAACGCCGTGGGCTTTATGATGATGCCTGGCCGGTATCTGTGATTAAAATCAACAATTGTATCCGCAACCAATTTGAGGTGCCGGTGCTGTTTTACACCTTGATCGGCATGCTTTGGGCGCTCAGCGCGATCAGCCTGTTTGTCCATAGCCTTGCCTGGATCTATATCCTCAGCCGCGCCGCCCACGCCTATATCCAAACCGGCAGCAACAGAGTGCCGCTGCGTTTACGGTTTTTCTCAATCGGCGTTTTGTCTGTCGTGGCGCTGGCATTTACCGCGCTATATACAGTGCTTGCCTAGGGTCAGGCCTCATTAATGTGGCCTGACCCTAAGGAAACGGGGATAACAAAGACTGGATTCCGGCCTTCGCCGGAATGACGGTTTGTTTTGGCCTCTAGTCACACCGTCACCCCGCGCCCCGATGCGGGGTCCATGTTTAACATAAAGCATGGTGCAGCCATGGATTGATGTACCGCCTGCTTCGCAAACCGGCCTTCACCGGAATGACGAAAAGGGGCCGGAATGGCGGTCTATTTTGACAGCGCATATATCAACAGGGCGGTTTTTTCTATATTGCGCTTGAAGCTAACCATGTCAGCTGTCTCGTCCACAGTGTGCCCGCCAGTGCCCATTAAACCCAAGCCGTCCAGTGCCATGTCTACATGATCAGCCGCAAACGAGATATCGGCAGCACCCGCGCGCCGGGGGTTAACCGCGGTCACGTCTCCGTACCCCAGACGCTTACTGATGCTGCTATAAAGCGCGAGTAATTTTGCGTTGCCCGCCGTTGGGGCCATGGGGGGATAGCCGTCTCCGAATGTAAGATTGGCAGATGTATGGGCCAAATTCGCAGCCGCTATTTTCTGCATTTTTTCCTTTGCGCCTGCAAGCTGCGTTGGTGACAAAGCACGAATGCCGCCCGAAACGCGCAGTGTCTGCGCGACCACATTGCCTTTGCCGAATGCCGTGGCAGTGGCAGTGCTTGCATCATCAGAAATACGGGTGCCACCAGCGATGCGGCCAGGGTTGAGGGTCAGGTTCTCAATAACCGATAATTTTTCTCTGAACCCATTCAGGATGCGGGCGGCTTCAAAAATAGCGCCGTAACCAACGTCTGACGTGAAAATCTGCGAGCTGTGCGCAGGCTTGCCGGTAACCTCTAAGGTCCAGCCCACGCTGCCACGCCGCGAGGTCACTGCGGTTTTGATGTTGCCGTCACCATCTTCAAAGCCAAGCGCGATATCGGCCCAAATCGCAGCATCCACAAGGGCTTTTTTTGATGTCTCCAAGGGCCTGCCGCTGGCTTCTTCATCGCCTGTCATAACAATGCGGATACTGACACCGTTTAGCACGCCTGCCTGCTTAAGCGCACGGATGGTTTCAATAATAATGACATCGCCGCCCTTCATGTCGGTGATACCAGGGCCAGCAACCTTATTGTCACCTAGCATGGTATAGGTTTGGAAACTGTCTTGTTTGCTGAACACAGTATCCAGATGCCCGATCATAAGTATCTTTGGTCCCTTGTTGCCGTATGACGCCACAAGATGCCCTGCACGGCCAAAGCCGCTACCGTCCACCCATTCGGTTTCAAAACCAATGGCTTCAAGTTCTCGAATGAACAGAGCGCCTACCGCCCGCACCCCTTCAAAATTCATCGTGCCACTGTTGATATTCACTGCGGCCTCTAACGTGTGTGCCGCCGCTGGCAAGTTATGCTCTATAGCCTGCAGAATGCTTTGCTCTGTGCTGTCGTTGGTCGCATTAGGGGCCGCATTGGGAGCCGCATCGCTTGCGACGTTGGAGGCCTGTGCAACCGGCACAAAAACCGGCGCAACAAACAGCGCTGCAGCAATCAAACCGAAAAAATTGGTACGCATAATATGTTCCTTAGCCAATGTGTGATCATTCTATCATAAACAATGTTCGCACACCTTGGCGAACCTAATGATCTATGCAACTAAATTCTGTGCGATTGATTGCGGTCAAGCCCCGGCATGACAATAGAGCACAGCAGCACTATTCAGCCGCAGCCACCTTTGCCGCCAGCGTATCAAAATCAGATGCGTTATGGCGCTCACGCAATTGCTCATCCTCACTGCCCCAAACACGGTTAACCATACGGCCACGCTTCACGGCAGGGCGGGCGGCAACCTGCGCGGTCCAGCGCTGAACATGTTTGTATTCATGCACGGCCAAAAATTTCTCGGCGTCATACAGCTTGCCTTGCGCCAAAACCCCGTACCACGGCCAGATGGCCATATCGGCGATAGAATACTCGGTGCCCGCCATATATTCATTTGCAGCCAAATGTTTGTCCAGCACATCAAGCTGGCGTTTGATCTCCATGGCATAGCGGTCAATGGCATATTCAAATTTTTCCGGCGCATAGGCATAAAAATGACCAAAGCCGCCACCTAAATAAGGCGCGCTGCCCATTTGCCACATCAGCCAATTGATGCACTCAGTGCGGGCCTTGTGGTCGATGGGTATAAACGCCCCGAATTTTTCTGCCAGATACATCAGCATAGCCCCGCTTTCAAAAATACGGGTGGCCGGGGTGGTGCTATGGTCCATCAGTGCCGGAATTTTTGAATTGGGATTGACCTCCACAAAACCCGACGAAAACTGGTCGCCTTCGGAGATGTTGATAATCCATGCGTCATATTCAGCACCCAAATGTCCGGCGGCCAGAAGTTCTTCAAGCATCACAGCGACCTTCACGCCGTTTGGCGTGGCCAGCGAATAAAGCTGGAATGGGTGTTTGCCCTTGGGTAGGCCTTTTTCCTCAAGTGCGCCAGAAATAGGGCGGTTGATAGCGGCGAAACGCCCGCCGTTCTCGGTATTCCACTGCCAAACGTCAGCCGGGGTATAGTCGGAAACTTCTTGTGCCATAAGGTGCGGTCCTGAAGTTGTTTCAATATTAGTAACATCAACTCACGGCGGATGCTCACAGAGTAATATTGGTGCGTCGGGCCGCCAAACCCAATCAACTTTTCGCTAGTACACATAGCGACAAGCAGTTCGGCGCTGCAGTCGACAGCCGTGAGCAACAAGACTGCAACACACACTTCACACAATTCAGCGCTGCTGCGTCTAAGGGTATCTGGGGACGTGGCACAAAAATAACCACCTGCTACGCTGGTTTATTCTAAAACCTTACCCATTGCTCGGGTTTTTTGGGCCGTGAACTTTCGGCAAATATTCTGGCATAGTCATTGATGCGGCTGCGGGTAACCTCGCCGCTGAAGCCGTTATCCTGACTGTGTTTGGATGCTTCCATTGCGGCAATCTTGGCCACAGCCTCGATTGATGCAATCATCACCAAATCGCGGTCATCGCGCGGCAACCGGCTAAGCTGGCTGATCACCGTGTGCCTGACTTCTTTGATCCATTCATCAACATCGAAAACAGCATCCATGTAGCTGGTCTCATGATCCCAGGAGCACCGGCTGGCGTTAATGGCCCAATTGGCGGCGTTAGCAAACAGTTTGATATAGTCGGCAATGCGATGATGGGCGTAGCTGGCATCGTGGCCATCGGCAGCGGCACGAGACCTGGCGTCCTTCGAGGTCAGACCTGCGATGGCTTCAACCGTGGCAATAACAACCAGACAGCTTTCATCCGTTGGCAGACGGTCTATTTTTGTTACCACTGCAGAGGTAATTTCATGCATATATCTGGCTTGGGGTGATAAGTCGTCCGGCATTTTGTCCTCTCAATGCGTACTGAAGGCACGCGACAAAGGGTTGACGTTCGATTTGTTAGTCGTTGACCAGCCACTGATTAACTTACTCATCACTGACTCAATAGAGTACTAACATAGCACAAACTAGAAGAATAAATCAACAATAATAGAGAACATCTAAAATTTCTATAATACAAATTTCGTAAAATTTTAATAAACAAAGTAATCAATATTAATTACTTTGTTTATTATTTACATAAACTTATTTTGTATTTAAATAGCATTTATTATTCTAGTAATAATAAATACATAACCATTTTTATTTATATATTTATTTGGCTGTTATTACCCAAGTCATTGCGAAGTTATCTGAACGCGGGAAACTCGGTGCACATTTACATAATTTAATCAATCATGCTTTGCGCGCCTTTTATGTCGTCCTCAGGCGCTGAAGGCTTTGGTGCAGTCTACGGCTTTGTGCCATTTGGCCAGCAGGGCTCTGCGCTCATTGTTGGGCATGGTGCTTTCATAGTGGGCGCTGCGCTTCCAGTTGGCGGCAACATCCGATAGCGAAGCATAAATCCCTGCTCGCGTGCCTGCCAAATAGGCCGCGCCCAGCGCTGTGGTTTCCATTACGGCGGGGCGGTCAACCGGTAAATCCAATATGTCCGCCATATAGCCCAGCAGCCAATCATTGGCCGCCATGCCGCCGTCTACGCGCAGCCGCGTGGGCACAGTGCCGTCTTCGGCCATCGCGGCAAATAGATCATGGCTTTGGTAACAAACGGCCTCTAATGCGGCGCGCACCAAGGCGGCGCGGCCGGTGGCGCGGGTAAGGCCAAAAACACTGGCGCGGGCGTCGGGGTCCCAGTGCGGCGCGCCCAGCCCGGTGAAGGCAGGCACCATATAAACCCCGTGGTTATGGTCCAGACTTTGTGCCATGGCGTGGGTTTCGGCAGCACTGCCAACAATATTAAGGCCGTCCCGAAGCCACTGCACCGCTGCCCCAGCGACAAAGATAGACCCCTCGAGCGCATAGGTGGTTTTGCCGCCGATACGGTAAGCCACTGTGGTCAGCAGTCGGTTTTTGGAAAGCCGCATCTGGGTGCCGATATTCATCAGCACAAAACAGCCAGTGCCGAGCGTGCTTTTGCTGCTGCCCTCATCAAAACAGCATTGGCCGATAGCGGCGGCTTGTTGGTCCCCCGCTACGCCGAAAATGGGGACCGCGCGGCCAAATATAGCGGGCTCGGTCATGCCGTAATCATCGGCGCTGTCCAGCACTGTTGGCAGCAAACTGTGGGGCACATTGAACAGCGCCAGCAGATCATCATCCCATGCCTGAGTTGCGATATTAAACAGGCTGGTGCGGCTGGCATTGCTGGCATCGGTGGCGTGGCTTTGGCCGCCGGTTAAGCGCCAGATTAGAAAACTGTCCACCGTGCCAAATGCCAGCGCACCGGCTTTGGCCTGCGTCCGTGCACCCGGCACATTATCCAAAATCCAGGCCACCTTGCTGGCAGAAAAATACGGATCGAGCAGCAAACCGGTTTTGGCCTGCACTGTGGCTTCATGCCCGGCATTAAAAAGCGCGCGGCACTGGGGGGCTGTGCGTCTGTCTTGCCAGACAATCGCATTATAAATTGCTTTGTCGGTGGTGCGGTCCCAAACGATGCTGGTTTCACGCTGATTGGTAATGCCGATGGCCACCACGCGGCACCCTTTGGTCTCTGCCTCGGCAAAAGCGGTTCGGGCTGCCCATAGGCTGGTTGTCCAAATGTCTTCGGGATTATGTTCGACCCAACCATCTGCCGGATAAATTTGGGGGAACTCTTTTTGCGCCACCGAAATGATATTTGCGCTTTTATCAAAAACGATGGCCCGGCTGCTGGTGGTGCCTTGGTCAATCGATAAAATACACTGTTTTTTCACCGTCGCTGCTCCCAAATGTGAGGGTAAGTGCACGGGCGCGGCCGAATTCGCACAGATGTTGCCCATACCGTGCACATACCGTGCACATTCACTGCACACTTATGCACACTTTTTGGCACATGTGCACACCAATATGCACACATATGGGGTGGGCGGGCATGGCGGCGAAGATGGAGCGAGCAGGCTTGAGCACCACCCCCGGCACACTTTAAAAAGCGGCGGGAATGGCCTGCAAATTTTGCGGCGGCGGCCCTTCTGCTAGCCTAGAGTGCCAACCTATTTCGCTTTCAATTTCACCAAAAACTTGATCTCCGTTTGCCCGTCAGGCAATGCCAAGGCGGTGGTGCCAACGGCTGTCCATGCTGAATGCGGCAGGGCCATTATCTCTTTGCGGACGGTCAATATTGTATGCAGTTGGCGCTGCAAATCGGTGTGAAAGCTGGTCATTTCGATCACATCATCGAGTGTCGCACCCATGGGTTTTAGCATTGTTTCCAACACCTTAAAGGTTTCACGCAAGCCATTTGCATATCGTTCTTCATAGCTGCCTTCACCAACAAGTTTAACAATGATACCCGATACATAAATGGTGTCGCCCAGCCTAAGGGCAGGCGAAAATCCCATGCTATCATAGATGCCTTGCCAACCTTCCGGTATGATCGGCGTTGCCGTTTGCCGGCTGCCATCCGCCGCGCTTGGTACCGCTGCAATAGTCGCCAGCAACAAGACCGCAGCAGATACCCGGTATATTTTCATCATTTTATGCTCCCGCATCATTTTATGCTCCCTCGACTTGAGTTTTGGCCGCTTTGGCCGGGCTTTATTTTCTGCCTATTGGCAGATATCATAACCACCTCGCCTGCCCAACTTGCCAGCCTTTTGCGACCAAGCGAGGCCTTCAAACGTCTAGTGGTTGAAGCGGTTTTTTCTGCCGCAAAATTCGTAAATTTGCGATTTTATGGGCAGACCTTCAAGCCGCTTCTGCAGTAATCATCCTGCAAATATATAATGCTTTCAGCGCAGTAGCCTACCTACACCATATGCATATTGCAGGACCGGATAATATAGCGTAATAGACGACCAGAGTGCCTTTGGGCGGCTTCCTATAGGATTTTTCGAATGCGCATGCGCGGGACACATCATCAATTTGACAACCACGGGACCTTATCCCGGTGGATTTTTGTGCTGTCTGTATTGCTGTTTTTCTCGGTGCAAATTTTGGCATCAGCCCATAATGCTGCCCACAATAATCTTGACCACAAACATGGTGGTGTTCGCTGTATTGTCGGCGGTGCCAATAAACACTGCGACGATATGGACCTTGTGCATTTGCTGCCATCCTTGCAGCCGACATCTGCCCATGAACGCCCGCTTGAGGTGGCCACACATTCAATTCTCGCCGCACGCGCTGACCACCGCTTAATCCGTGGCCCTCCCCTATTCAGCTAACTTGGCCAAGGTCCGCAAACAGGCGGTTTGGCACATTTTTAATTTCGTACAAAACAGCTGAATACCGGGCTGGCAATGGGATTGACGCTTTCCCTTGCTGCTCAAGGGAACCACACCATGTTAATATTAAACAATAGTATAAACCGCGATTGCAGTCGGCTTGTTCTTGCCGCCACCACCTTTATTGCCGGTACGGCAAGCGCACAGGCCGCTACTACGGCAGCACCGCCGCATAACGAACGGCTTGAGGAAATCGTTGTCTCCGGCGCTTTTGAAGGCCGCAAGCTGGGGGAAACCATCCTTGGCGCGACGGTGCTGAAAGAGGACGAATTGAGCCGTCAACTGAATGGCTCCATCGGCGAAACACTGCGCCGCCAGCCTGGCATCAGCTCCACATTTTTTGGCCCTGGCGCTAGCCGCCCGATCATCCGCGGGCTTGGCGGGGACCGAATTCGTGTGCTTGATTTTGGCCTTGGTTCAATCGATGCATCAGCGACGAGCCCAGACCATGCGGTTGCTGTGGAACCTGCGCTGGCCGAACGCATTGAAATTCTGCGCGGAACGGCAATGCTTATGTATGGTAGCTCAGCCTCTGGCGGGGTGATCAATGTTTTTGATGGCCGCATCCCCACTGACGTGCCAAATAATGGTTTTGACGGCGCTGTGCGGTACGGCCACAGCAGTGTTGATGACGGTGATGAGCTTACTGGGGCATTAAACGCTGATATCGGTTCTATAGGCAGCACCGAGCTGTTGTTTCACGGCGATATCAGTTACCGTCAGACCGAGGACTATAATATCCCCGGCTTCGCCAAATCGGCAGTGCTGCGCGGGCTGGAAGGTAACGACCCTGGCGCGGAACCCGACGGCGTTGCAGCAAACTCAGCCACCAAATCCACGTCAGGTTCGGCAGGGCTCTCGCTTGTCTTTGATAATGGATTTTTCGGGGCGAACCTGAAAACCCTGGACAGTCAATACGGCGTGCCCGGCGCAGTTGTTGAAGGTGAAGACAGCGTTACTATTGACCTGTCACAACTGCGTTTCGACATGCACGGCGAACTGGAGACTGACTTTGCCATCTTCAAAAAAGCGAAGTTTCGTTTCGGCTATGCAGACTATAAACATACCGAGCTTGAAGGCAGCGCAATCGGCACAAGTTTCCTCAACGAAGGGTTCGAAACACGCCTTGATCTGATCGAAAAAGGCGGGGAAAACTGGAGCGGTGCCACCGGACTGCAAGTACGTTCCCGCGATTTTTCCGCCGTCGGCGCAGAAGCTTTTGTCCCGCCAACACAAACTACGCAGATTGGCATTTACAGCGTTAAGGAATTTTCTGTCGGGCGTTTTCAAATTGAAGTTGGTGCCCGGTATGAAAACACCAAACACAGCGCAGATACACTTGGTACAACCCGTGAATTTGGCGGCATAAGCTTATCCACTGGCGCGGGGTATGATCTAAATGATGCTGCCTTTATTGGTCTGTCTCTTTTCCGCACCGAGCGCGCTCCGACCACTGAAGCGTTGTTTTCAAATGGCCCTCACCTAGCCACAAATGCTTTTGAACGTGGTGACCCCACTTTGGATCTTGAGACTGCCCTCGGCATCGAGGCCACTTTCAGCTATGAGGCTGGAGACTTCAGTTTTGTCGCCAACGGTTTTTATACATCCTACAATAATTTTATTTATGAGGCAGAAACTGGCGAGATTGAAGACAGCTTGGCCGTCTTTGAATTTCAGGCAAACGATGCCCAGCTTTATGGTTTAGAGACACAGATCAAGATGCATGTCGGCACCACCGAAACCCGGACATTTGGCGATATTGATTGGCATATCGACGGCCAACTAGACTATGTGCGCGCAAAATTGAAAACCGCGACCGGCGACCCGGACTTGCCGCGAATACCGCCTATGTCTGCGCTTTTTGGCTTAGAAGCGCGAACTGAAAAGGTTGATCTACGCACCGAAATTGAATTCGCAGGTCAGCAAAATCGGATAGCTGCTTTTGAATTACCTACAGATGATTATTTGCTGTTGAACGCTTATCTAACCATCCGGCCCTTCACTGATAAAAACCTTACACTCGAGCTACGCGGCAACAATCTGGGCAACAAAGACGCGCGTCAACACTCTAGTTTTTTGAAGGATTTAGTTCCCCTGCCAGGGCGCAGTATCAAACTATCGCTGAGAACAGAGTTCTAATTCTTTCGACCTCTTTTTGCATGCGCAGCATTGCAAACACAGTGAATTCGTGAAACATAAGCACGATACGGCCAATATTTTTTAGCCACTGGATTGACCAGGTAAGACAGGAGCAGCCCATGCCTCGCTTTGCAGCTGGCGTCGTTCGTTTTCAAAGAGATGTTTTTCCGCAAAAGAAGGCGCTTTTTGAAAAATTAAGCCTAGGGCAAAATCCGGAAGCTTTTTTTCTGGCATGTTCTGACGCGCGCGTTGAAACAGCAATGATTACACAGACCGAACCGGGTGATTTGTTTATCTGCCGCAATGCGGGCAATATCGTGCCGCCCCACACCCAGCACACCGGCGGCGTTACCGCGTCGCTTGAATTTGCCGTGTCTGTGTTGGAGGTGCCTCATATTGTAGTATGCGGACATACAGACTGCGGCGCGATGAAGTGTGCAATTTCTGGCGAAGGCCTTGACGAGCTGCCGCACGTGAAAGAATGGCTCGGGTTTTCCAGGGCGGCCGTTGACGAGGTCAACGCCATAGGCAAAGGTATGAGCGAGAAAGAGCGCATGAACTTGCTACTTGAGAAAAATGTCATCCTCCAGCTTCAGCATTTGAAGACCCACCCTAGTGTCGCGGCAAAGCTGGCCAGTGGTGACCTGCAACTGCATGGGTGGGTTTATGATATCAAAATTGGGGATGTACGAGCTTATGACGAAAGTCAGGGAACATTCTTCCCGGTTTCAGTGCGCTACGCCACTGAAATGGCAGAACTGGCAATCAAAGAAAGCCATTGCAACAACGCATAGATCGCTATTTTCCCAACTTAATGCAAACCCATATAGGCCGTAGCCCATCGGCGGACACAAAATAACTGACCGCAAAAAGCCGGCCAGTCTCATATCTTTCGACCATCAAGGCGTCTCAGGCTATAGGCAACTGCACTTAGTCGGCCGCAGTCGGATTGACTGACCTGCCAACCGGTTGATTGAGCAAACACTCAAACAAACCCTTGCTATCCGGGTGGGCGGCGAGCGACTTTCTTGATAGAGCAAAATACTGCGGTGTTGTGCCCAAGATCGGCTCAAGCCTTTCAAGCTTGTCGTTAAAGCCGTATTCGCGTTGATAATATTTGAAGACTTGTCTGTCACCTACGACAAAATCCAACCTTCCTGCCGCCAGGTTTTCCAACAGTGAACGATAGGAATGCCGCTGAAAAACGACAACCTCATTGCTTCGAATATAAGATTCGAAGTCATCACTTATGAGGCCACCAGCCAGTTTTCCGACCCGCTTTCGATTGAGCATTGTCAGACCTGTAAAGGCCTGTCCGTTTTTGCTTCGTCTTGCTATCAGCGACATTTTGGTTTGCAAGATCGGATGCTCTGGAAAAACCAGCACAGCACCTCGGTCCGCCGAGTATATTGTTGGCAGCAACCCATCAGCTATGCCGTCAGCCGCCATCCGGTAGGCCCGGTTCCATGCCGGCGAAAGAACAAACTCCAGACTAGTCTTGCACTGTGCTGCCTGGTGCCGCGCCGCCGTTACTGCCAAGCCACTAATTTTTCCCGTTTCTGGGTGCACCACTACAAAGGGTGGCACATGAATTGTAGCAACCTTTAAGGGCTGATTATTTGCGCTCGCACCGCCAGCCAATAGCAGCGCCCCGATGAGACAAAGAATGAGGGTTAGACGAAAATACAGAATAACCCATTCCTTTTGCTGGGCGAGTCCCCTACCCGTCGCCAAACTTGGCATTGTATGCCTGCCCCACGGCCACGCATTTTATGCGCCAACTCATCTAACAGCAAAGTCGCACATAAAAGCAATATAGATTTTCACATCTCAAAGACTAAAGAAATAAATAGCGCTGTTTGCAAGGAAAGTGATGCAAAAGAAAAGACCAGCTGGAAATACCAGCTGGTCTAATTTTTTCCCAAACTACTGGGTTATGGTGCAAGTCGCCCTTAAAATGCGTAGGACGCTCGCAGATACCATGAACCACCTTCATAGTTCGCTGCCGACCGACGAGGATACTGCAAGCCAACGCTCAAACGGTTCGCATTTGCTGCGCCAATTTCGTCAACAAACGAATCGAAGATATTTGAGGCACCGGCGACAACCCGGAAATTGTCATTGAGCTGGTAGCCGATTTCCATGTCGAAAAAGACCACCGCACCAATTTTGGCGCTAGGCTGAACAGCTGCACCAATTGTGCCCCGCTCATCATAGTGTGTGCCGTAAAAATTCGCACGAGCCAAAAAGTTCCATTTTTCATTAAATTGGGTATTGGCGGTCGCGACAAAGCGGAACTTCGGATAGTTGTTTTCGATATCTTCAACTGTCGAAGCGCTTACTGGTGTAACATTTTGACCACCGACGTTGAAACTACGTTGACCAGTCACTGAAAAACTATTGAAGTTTGCAGCAAAGGTGAAGTCGGTTGAAGCTTCCGACGACCAATCATGCGCCGATGTTAAAACAACATCCACACCCTGCGACCGTGTATCAAGCGCGTTGGTATAGAACGAAATAGTACGTTCACTTGATAAACCTGAATCCAACTGGATATCACCCGTACGGTAAATACGGTCAGTAACTTCGATACGGTAGAAATCAACCGCCAACGTTGTATTTTCAGTAAGGTCTGTCGTAAAGCCAAGGCTATAGTTGATAGATTTTTCTTCCGTCAACGGTTGGCCACCAGCAGCAATTGCGTCTGGACTTGTTGCTGGGATCAGACCCTCTTCAACCTGCAAACCTGTTGTACCGTCAAAAGTGGTAATGATCGTACTAACGTTACCCTGACCAGGTGTTGGCGCATGGAAACCGGTAGAGAAAGCACCGCGCAGTTTGAAATTGTCAGTTACCGAATAACGAGCTGCGATTTTGCCGTTGATGGTGCCGCCAACGTCAGAGAAGTTTTCATAGCGCAGTGCATACTGAACCAAGAAATCATCAGAAACGTCGTGCTCAATATCGGCATAGACTGCCCAATTGTTGCGGCTAAAGGCCCCTGCATCAGCTGACGTAACCGCCGACATACCGCTTGGGCCAACGCCCGTTGTTGCCGCTGTCTCACCGGCGACAGTGGTGAAAGTTTCTTCCCGCCACTCAGAACCGAATGCCAGATTGAGGCTGTCATTGAGCGCGTAAGAAAAATCAGCGTTAAGGTTGATTTCTTTTTGCTGATAGCCGCCCATGTCAAAGTTCAACTGCGCAGGTGCACCGCCAACTACGCCGAGCGACGAGTTGATAGTATTATTGAGGAAATAGGAAAGCTCATTTTTGCCGATCGAAGCACTTACATCGTAAAAAAGCGCGCCACTGGTTTCGCCTTTAACACCCAATACAGCACTATAGTCTGTTTGAGCGCCGTCAAGGTAAGGTGTATAGCCCGTCTCTACAATACTACCTGTTAGGCCTTGTGGGATAAGGGCCTGAATAGTGCTGTGGCCAGGATTACGATAGAAGAAGCGATAGCGACCATCTGTATTCGCATAGTTGCCGCGCAAATAAAGTTGAACATCATCAGATACGTCTACACCTGAGTTAACGAACAGCCGAGTGCCGCTTGTCTCTGGGCGACCCCATGTCTGAGTGAAAGGCTCATCACCAAACGGGCTGTCTGCGCCCACACCTTGAACACCAGCGTCAATCAGGGCCTGCGCATCAGGGCGGATAATACCGCGAGATAGCGCTTCGTTATCTGAATATTCAGCACTGATATTTACAAAACCAGTATCACCAAGCGGCAAACCAGCGTTTGCAGCAACTTTATAGCTATATTCGCCTTGATAGAATTGACCATACTGGGCAACCACTTCGCCGCCTTCATTCGAATCTTTGGTCACAAAGTTGATCACACCAGCGATCGCATCTGAACCATACTGAGCTGCAGCACCGTCACGCAAAACTTCAACACGCTTCAATGCAATGCCCGGGATCATACCAATGTCAGGTCCGTGCGCGCCGTTACCTGCCGCAGGGGCAAAAAACTGTACAAGCGCTGAGCGGTGACGGCGTTTTCCGTCAATAAGAACCAACGTTTGGTCAGGTGCCATGCCGCGCATTGATGTTGGGCGTACAAAAGCACTGCCATCACCAGTTGCTGGGCTAGCCGTGAAAGAGGGCACAAGAGCCTTCAGATTATCAGTGAGATCGGCAGAGTTACCGACGCTGTTAAATTGCGCGCCAGAAAACGAGTCGACTGGCACAGGCGAGTCTGAGGCAATACGCGGTTTTTGGCTGCGCGAACCAATAACAACCACTTCTTCAATCGCGCTGGTATCCGCACTTTCCTGCGCGAATACTGGAGCAGTCATCGCGGCTATTGCAGCCGAAATGGCTACCAACGATGTTGTCTGCTTGAACTTATTCATAAACTTCCTCCCGGTTTTGTAATAAATCGTCAATACATTTGTGTTCTAAAGTCGGCCCAGAGCCCAAACACCCCGAACCTATTTCGAGCGCTGCGTCTCAATTTTGTGGGCTTTTAAGGGCCCACAGTCCTTGATAAAACGGCCAAACAAATGGCCTTTCGCTCTTGTCCTTGGGGTACTGACGAACCAAGCAAAAAATTTGGGAATGATTTTGGGAATTTTTCTGCCTCAACAATTCAAAGGCATATTCAACTGTTGCATTTATGCCGCGCATACAGCTTGCCCTGATCACAGCCATACACAAATACACCAAGGTCAGGCGAAACCAAATAAGCGCCTGACATCGTTGGCGGTGGCGGGTTTTCTGCCCAGTGCTCTTATAGAATTTTGAGCCGACAACACGAAATCTGCGTTACAGCCAGCCAAAGTGCCATCTGCGGCCCAGATATTATTTTCAAAGCCAACCCGCACATGCCCCCCGGAAAGCGCAGCCTCCACCGGTAGGCCGTGTTCTTTTTTGCCAAAACCACAAACCGCCCAGGGCACCAAACCAGCAGAAAAATTGTGGGTAAAACTCGCTATGGAGTGAGGCTTATCTGGGACCTCCTCATTATATTTACCCAGCACACACAGTACAAACGGGGCGTCACATCCAAAAATGCCAGCCCGCCGCATGCGTTCAAACTTCACGGTGTCCTGTTGGTCATATAAAATAATTTGCGGGAATATACCTTCACGCGCCAACCACGTAAAAAACTCAGCTGTATCTGCCTCCATATCCGCATCGGCGCATATCTCGCGCAGTGCTATCGAAATGGCTTCAGGCCTCAGCTCTTTGACCATCAATACTTGCTCGGCCCGCGAATAAATGCCTACGGCCTCGGTTGTCACCTGAATGATAAGGTTATCACCTACTCGCGCCCGCACAGCCTCAATCGCCGTACGGTAATGGCCGACATCCAAGCTGTGCCCGCCTTGGTCATCGCGCACATGCATGTGCATAATACTGGCACCCGCCGCCAATATCTCCTCGGCACAGTCAGCCAGTTCAGCCGGTGTTATGGGGATATTTGGATGATCATTTTTTTGCCGCCTAGCCCCATTGGGCGCACACATGATGATGAAAGGGTCAATCACAAAACACCTCAGACATTACGGCTGCGAGTTTTTCAACAAGTTCCTCTATATGGGCAGTTTCCAGGATAAAGGGGGGCGCGAGCAAAATATAGCAACTCAGACCATCCTCTATGCGCCCGCTTCCAGGATAACATATCAAACCGTGCTGCATTGCACTTTGTTTAAGCTTTTTAGCTGTCGCAGCCCCGTTCGCTACCGGCTTTTTGCTGCTTTTGTTGGTGACAAATTCAAGCGCGCGAAAAAGCCCGCGTCCTCGGATATCACCCACATTGGGATGATGCAAAAACGCTGCCTCCAGCGCCCTTTGCAACTGCATACCTTTTTCGACAACAGCGGCTAACAATCCCTCCTGCTCGAAGGTCTCCAACACCGCCACCCCGGCTGCGCACGCCGTGGCATGGCCAACATATGTATGGCCGTGATCAAAGCTATTGCCCTCAGCCGAAAATAGCTCGACCACTTTCCGGCGTACAATCGTAGCGGCCAGCGGTTGGTAGCCGCCGCCGATACCCTTTGCTATCGTCACTATGTCAGGCAAAAATCCATCCTGCTCGTGCGCAAAAAATGTGCCCATGCGCCCCGTGCCGCACATTACTTCGTCGGCGATCAGCAATATATCATAGCGATCACATATCTCGCGTATCCTGGCAAAGTAACCTTCCACCGCAGGCACCACCCCAAGCGCAGAGCCAACCACAGGTTCGGCAATGAACGCCGCCACGGTCTCTGGCCCGGCTTCCATGATTGCGGCCTCCAGCAGGTTCGCAGCACGCTGGCCGTATGCCGCATCGCTCTCGCCTGCATGTTTGAGGCGGTAGGCATAACACGGCGCGGTGCGCGGCCAATCGTGCAAGACATCAGCCATAGCACGGCGGCGCAGCGGTGCACCCGTTACCGACAAGGCACCCAGTGTATTGCCGTGATAACTATGCTGTCTGCTGATGATTTTGGTTTTGTCAGGCTTGCCCAATAGGCACCAATATTGCCACGCCATTTTAAGCGCCGTCTCATTGGCTTCAGAGCCACCAGACAAAAAATAGACCTTCGCCCCCGGCTCATCGAAACGGGCTGCCAACATCACAGCCAGTTTTTCCTGCGGTTCGTTAGTGAAAAAGGCGGTATGGGCAAAAGCCATGGTATCCAGCTGCATATGCAGGGCCTTAAGCACAGCCGGGTGCTGATGCCCAAGGCAAGATACCGCCGCGCCGCCGCTCATATCCAGATAGGCTTTGCCGGTATCATCATAAATATACATGCCCGCCGCGCGCGCCGCCACCGGGTATTGCCCGTGAATATCTCGTGTAAAAACTGCACCCATGTGGGCTGTCCTTCGATGCTTGAACCGAAGACAAGTATTTACCGATCTTCCCGATATTCATAATTTATAGTTTTGCCTATCTCATAATCATTAGTTATGCTTTCTTCCATGAACAGCCGACAAATTGAAATCTTCCATGCCGTTATGAAAGCCGGCACGGTTACCAAAGCAGCAAGCCAGTTAGGCATCAGCCAGCCTGCCGTAACCACGAGCCTGAAACAGATCGAAGCCGCACTGGGTTTTAACTTGTTTCACCGGGCGGGCGGCCGTCTGCACGCCACCGCAGAGGCACATACTCTGTTCAACGAAGCCGAGCGTCTGCAAAACTCGCTGCTTATGTTCAAAAAGCTGGCAGAGCGATTAAAAAAAGACCTCACCACGCATTTGCGAATAGCCTGCGTACCAGCACTTAGTGACGATCTGATCCCTGATGCCATCGCCCGTTTCACAGCCGAAACCCGAAGCTGTTTAATTGATATGACAAGCCAGCATCAGGATAGTATCCTTAAAGACCTTTCAAATTCTGTCGGTGATAATAATTTGGGTTTTACCTTTGGTTTGGATGACCGTCCTGGCCTTGGTTCTGTGCTGATCGGCAAATCCAAAATTGTTGCCTTGGTGCCAAAAACCTGGCCGTTGGCCAAAAACAGCGCACTGCATGCCAGTGACTTGGTCGAGTTGCCGCTGATTGGCACCTTTCCGGGAGAACCCCTAGGCAATGCAATAGATGAGCTTATGCTGGGGGCGGGCATCAGCGGCAATACGCGTGTGCGGGTTCATAATCACAGTGTTGCCGCAAATTTGGTAAATAAGGGTGTGGGGGCAACGCTTATTGATAGCATTACCGCTGCACGTGCCAGCCATCTATACGGCGGCGACACCTTTGTGGCGTTACCAGTGCACGGTGCGCCGGTGCTTAACGTGACGGCGGTTTATGCGTATGAGCACCCCTTAAACAAGCACGCCAAACGCTTTGTCGATATCGTGCGCGAAGGTTTTAAACGGCTATAAATTAAACGCCATATATCAGTGGTACATCGCCCGTTCAGCGAGTAGCGTTATTTTGGCATGGATCACATTGATATAATTCACCAATGGGGGACTTATGAATAACCATATAATCGCTGGCCTACTAACAGGCGCTTCGCTTTTTTCTTTAACAGCAGCAGCAGATGATTTTGCAGCAACCGCGCCAATTGAACGTATTGTGGTTTACCGCGACGGCGGCGCTGCCGTTACCCGGCGGGGCGCCGTGCATATGCCCCAAGGCCAACATACAATCAGCGTGGATAGGCTCCCGGATTTTTTGGATGAAGATGATACGCCTGTTGCAAACCTGCCCGCCGCATCGGCGCACCTGAACGGGCTTAAACTGACAGCGGGTTATTCCGAAAAATCCACCTCGGCACAGCAGGAAGCGCTTGGCAAACAGATACAGGGTCTGGAACAGCAACTGACCGGCCTCAAAAATAAAGTTCAAGCCAAAAACATGCAACTGGCCTTCATTCGCTCGTTGAATAAACGGCAAGAAGACGGCGGTGATGCGGTGATGGGCGTGGATGATTGGGGCAAGGCTCTTGGTTTTATCGGTGATCAGTCCACGGCCCTGCTGGACGCCATTCAAACGCTTGCGCAGCAACAAAGCGAGCTTGGAAAAAAGCACAGGACCCTACTGCGCGAGCTAGCCGCAACGGGTTCAAATCAGCAGGACTATAAAAAAGCAACACTTTCGGTGGATAACGCAGCCGAAGGGAATGTTGACTTTGAGCTAACCTATTTTGTTGAGGATGCGGCATGGTCGCTGGACGTAGCAGCGCGGTTGGATACAGAGAGCAAACACATATCGCTTCGCTCCAGCGCCGTGATCAGCCAGAACAGCGGCGAAGATTGGGCCGACGTTTCACTTGCGCTATCAAATAACAAACCCAGTGATGAATTGGGCGAAATCATACAGGAACCGCAAATTCTGACACTGATTGATCCCCGCCTTTATAATTCCCGCTCACGGCGCAACGAAGCGGATGTGCAGTTTGCGCCGCCCCAGCCAAACCTTGAGGAAGTCGTTGTAACCGCAACTCGCAAAGTTGAACATAAATCCACGCAGTTTGACCGGCTGTATGAAATCAGCGGCAAAACCAGCATCCCTTCCCACGATGAAGAAGAGCATGTGGCGCTCGGCAGTGCCTCTAGCGATGCCACACTGGTTGTTCGCGCCAATCCTTCTGCATCTCGCACAGCCTATTTATTTGTTGATACCCGCTTTCAGGATTTCGAGGGCGCACGCAGTGTTGAGGCCACACTGAACCGCGATGGACATTATGTTGGGCGTGGCGACTGGCCCGACTTGGAAAATAACACCGACCTCAAATTACCCTACGGCGCTGACCCCGCTGTCGAAATTAAATACACCCTGCAAGCCCCCGAGGACGGGGATACCGGCTTTATCAACCGCAGCGATGTGAAAGAAACCCGCTATTTGATTTCGGTTACCAATCACCACGCCCAATCCACAGTCCTGGAAATTTTTGACCAGATGCCAGTATCCGGCCATGAAGATATCAAAGTGCGTACCATCGACGGCGCGACCCGCCCAACCGAGATGGATATGGATGGCAAACAAGGCTTGATCATGTGGCGTAAAACACTGGCCCCCGGTGAAGTCTGGGAAATTAAGCACCAGTACCGGATCAGCTACCCTTCAGGCAGCCATATTGGTCAAAAAAGATAAACGGACCGTCCGAAGCTCAAGGCGCGAGTATCTCAAAATTCGCCTTCAGGCGTCTTGGGCCTATATAGGGAGTGATAGACATGTTGAGGGAGATGCAAACAATGACCATAGAGGCAGTGAGAACACCCGACGCGCGGTTTGAAAACCTGCCCGACTGGCCCTATGCCCCCAACTATGTTGATGACCTGGCGGGTTATGAAGGCCTGCGGGCACACTATGTAGACGCGGGGCCAGCGGGTGCTGAACGCACCTTCCTGTGCCTGCACGGTGAACCAAGCTGGGCGTATCTTTACCGCCATATGATCCCGCATTTTACCACCAGCGGCGCACGGGTGATTGCACCTGATCTCTATGGTTTTGGCCGATCCGATAAACCGGTGAAAGACGAAGATTATACTTTCCATTTTCACCGCAATTTCCTGCTGCGGCTGATCGAGCGGCTTGATCTAACCAATATCACGCTGGTTTGCCAGGATTGGGGCGGGCTTTTGGGCTTAACCCTGCCCGTGGATATGCCAGATCGGTTTTCCCGCCTGATCGTGATGAATACTGCCATTGCTGTGGGCATAGGCGCGGGAAAAGGCTTCAACGAATGGCGCGACTATGTGAAAAACACGCCTGATCTACCGGTGGGCGGACTAATGAAACGGTCCACCCCGCACCTAAGCGAAGCCGAACTTGCGGCTTACGAAGCCCCCTTCCCTGACCCGACATTCAAAGCCGGTGCGCGTGAGTTCCCGCAATTGGTGATGACAAACCCTGATATGGAAGGCGTGGGCACATCCAAGCGTGCTGCAAAATTCTGGGCAGAAGATTGGACTGGCGACAGTTTTATGGCGATCGGCATGAAAGACCCCGTCTTGGGCCCGCCAGCTATGCATATGTTAGCGGGTCTCATCAAAGGTTGCCCAAAACCGTTAGAAGTTGCAGATGCTGGTCATTTTGTGCAGGAATGGGGCAATGAGATCGCGCCAGCAGCGCTGAAACATTTCGGCGACATTGACTAGGGTCAGGCCTCATTAATGTGATTTGCTCAGCAAGAGAGGATTTTATCGTGGCGCAGGAGATAACATGCAGAAATAGCGGGGCTATTTCAAATGTTGTCGACGCTCGCCACGGTGCAAAGGTCCTTGCCCTCTGGGTCAGGCAGCAAGGCGAATTGGCAGCGTCCGAAGCCCTCATCAAGGGAACCACCCTTGATTTCAGCTTCCTCCTTCCCAATTCCCCTTGGTGCCTGACTGAGCTAAACCACATTAATGAGGCCTGACCCTAGGCTTTGAGCTTTTCAGTGAGGGCAATTCCATGAGCTATCGTGCAAAAAAAATCCTTATCCCACTGCCCACTTATGGCTTTGATCCTACCGAGGTTTCTATCCCGTGGAAAATATTGACCGATGCGGGCAAGATTGTTGTTTTCGCCACACCGGACGGAGCCATCGGCACACCAGACGATATTATGGTCACGGGCAAAGGTCTTGGCATTTGGAAGCCTTTGCTGCGCGCGCGCAGTGATGCTGTTGATGCCTACCACGCCATGAAGGAAAGCGCCGCCTTCAAAAAACCGGTGAAATATGCGGATGTAAAAGAAGCCGATTATGATGCGCTCTATTTGCCCGGTGGGCACGACAAGCGGGTGAAAGAGTATCTGGAATCACCCAAACTGCAACAGACCACTGTGGATTTTTTCAAAGCAGATAAGCCGGTAGCCGCCATTTGCCACGGTGTTGTTGTGGCAGCACGAAGTATCGATCCGGCTACGGGAAAGTCGGTTATTCATGGCTATCAGACAACGGCCTTGCTGAAAAAGCTGGAGCGCTCAGGCTATAGTTTAACCCGGCTTTGGATGGGTGACTATTATCTAACCTATCCAGCGACAACTGTTGAAGACGAAGTCCGTGCGGCACTTGCCGGCGACGACGATTTCATTGAAGGCCCCCCCGCCGTGTTCCGGGACACACCAGAAAAACTGCAGCGCGGCTTTACGGTAAAAGACAGAAATTACATTTCAGCCCGGTGGCCGGGCGACGCATATAGCTGCGCAATTGAATTTGACAAAATGATCGACGCCTAATGCTTTGTTCTTAGGGGCCTGACCCAAAGCCGCTACGCGCTTTACAAAACCAGCAACAAGCCTTACACAGCAGCCAACTTGATCACCCAATGGTATTTGGGTATCATATGCAGTTATATGGCTGGTACATCTATGCGCAGCCTCATTCCATCAGCTCGCGCTCGAAGCTAGAGTTTCGCCGGGCACCGAAAGAGACAATATGACAAATTTTGAAGGCGTGCATGCCGCACTTGGCCAAGCCCTGACGAAGCGCGGCTACACCGACTTAACACCAGTGCAAACAGCGATGCTGGCCCCCGAGCTTACGGACGCAGACGCGCTTGTATCGGCGCAGACAGGTTCAGGAAAAACCGTGGCTTTTGGCCTGGCGCTGGCAACCACCCTTTTAGAAGGCGAAATGCGTTTCGGCCGTGCAGACATCCCGATGGCACTGGTGATTGCACCAACGCGCGAACTGGCGCTGCAAGTAAAACGCGAGCTTGATTGGCTTTATGAACCCACGGGCGCATCGATTGCTTCTTGTGTGGGTGGGATGGACATGCGCACTGAACGACGGGTGCTAAATATGGGCGCGCACATCGTTGTTGGCACCCCTGGCCGCCTGCGTGATCATATTGAGCGTGGTTCGCTGGACATGAGCGCACTCAGGGCGGTTGTATTGGATGAAGCCGACGAAATGCTTGATCTGGGATTTCGCGACGACTTGGAATATATGCTCGATACTGCCCCTAGCAGCCGCCGCACTTTGATGTTTTCGGCCACCGTGCCCCGTTCGATCACCGGCTTGGCAAAGCGCTATCAACGCGATGCGGTTCGGGTATCCACAACCAGCGATAAATCGCAGCATCTGGATATTGATTACCGCGCCCTGTCCGTGGCCCCTAACGATAAAGAAAATGCCATCATTAATATGCTGCGTTTTCAAGAAGCAAAAAACGCCATGGTTTTTTGCAGCACACGCGCCACCGTTAATCATATGACCAGCCGGTTGAATAACCGGGGGTTTTCGGTTGTGGCGCTTTCGGGTGAACTAAGCCAGAACGAGCGCACCCATGCCCTGCAAGCCATGCGCGACGGACGTGCCCGGGTTTGTGTGGCGACAGACGTGGCTGCACGCGGCATCGACCTACCTGATCTGGAATTGGTGATCCACGCGGATATTCCAAAAAACCGGGAAATATTACTGCACCGAAGTGGTCGCACTGGCCGTGCGGGGCGCAAAGGGGTTTGCGCTTTGATTGTGCCTTACAATGCGCGCAAACGTACTGAGCGCCTGCTATCAAGTGCCAATATCGAAGCCTCGTGGGTTAAACCACCGTCATTGGAAGATATCACCAAGCGCGACCGTGAACGTTTTCTCGCCGATCCAGCGCTCGCGCAAGAAATCTCCGCCGATGAAGCCCCGTTTGTTACAGAACTTTTGGCTCGCTATAGCCCAGAACAAATTGCAGCGGCTTTGGTGCGTCAGCACAATTCTAACCAACCAGCACCCGAAGAATTGCTGGATACAGGGCCGGTTCGCCCCTCTGAGCGCAAACAAGTTCGCCGTGAAGATTTTAGCGGCGGGGATTGGGTGTCAGTATCGGTAGGGCGCAAGCAAAACGCAGAGCCGCGCTGGCTGCTGCCCATGCTTTGCCGCGCTGGCCATATTACCAAACGCGAGATTGGTTCGATTAAGATTCATGAAAATGAAACCCATGTAGAGCTTGGGCCGGATGTTATTGAAAAATTTCTCGCCGCTGTTGGTCCCAGCAGGAAAATGGAAAAAACCATTACTGTCGACCGACTACGCGGCCCAAAGCCAGAAAGTTCCCCGGTGCAACGTGAGAAACGACCTTATAGAGATAACGATAAGCCACGCCGCAGTGCACGCACCGATGCAGGGAACAAACCTTTCGCGAGGTCAAAACCCAATGACTACAGCAAACCGGCTTCTGAAAAAAAGGCTTTTGATAAGCCGGGCTTTGGGCCTAAGCACACCGAAAATCGCGGCTTTGAGAAACCGAATTATGAAAAACGTTCAGCCGCGCCTAAACCAGCAGGCAAGCCAGACTATGCTGCGAAACGTGCGAATGCTGGCGGTACAAGCGCGCCTGCTGTACGAACCGAGCCACCCCCCCAGCCTGCAAAACCCCAAGGCGGTTTTGCAAAAAAGCCGTCGGAAATTCGGACCAAAGATACACGCAGTAAGCCCCCTAAACAGTGGGCCGACAAAAGTGGACATGGTAGCAAAACAAAAGCAGCTACGAAACCTGCAGGAAAAGATGCAGGCAAGCCATACAAGCCAAAAGCTACCAAAAATTTGGCCAAAGCCAGTGCATCCGTGATGGGCGGAGGCAATGTGATGATGCGTAAAAAAGCCCAGAAAAAAGAGGGGTGATGCGCTAAACCGCTAGCTTAAAACACTCTTGTTTTGAATTTAGTCTTCGATCAGCGTCACACCTTCGCGAATAAGGTATTTTTCGGTGATCATATTGCTTGTCCCGTCCGCCTGCATTTGCCGCAGGGTCTTTGCTAGCGTAGGCATTACGTCTTGATGGCTGGTATGTACAAGCAGATGAAATGGATGCATCTCCAAAAGCGCGCCATGGATTGTTTCAATGCCCGCTTCTTTGGCAAAATGAAGGCCCGCAAATTCGTCAAGCACAACAACATCAATACGGCCAGCTTTGAGCTGGCGAAACGCAAGCGATCCTGTGCTTGCAAGGGTAAAATCTTCAAGAACCGCCGTGAGGCTCGCTTCAACACTCTTACGGCCAATAACCGACCCGACACGGTACGATCGCAAATCACTATAGGTTTTGATGTCACTATGAGGCTTGATCGAAAAAGCATAGAATTTAAGATCATATAACGCAGGTTGCTGTAGCATTAGGCTACCATATTGCGCCGCAAGGCTCCACCTGCGAGGACCATCTCCGAATACCATACCAGCTTGAGCCTGAAGAATGGCACGCGCCGTTGGCATTTTCACCACAACGGCCTTACGACCTATGCGGCAAAAAGCCTCTTTCATCAGCCCTGCAAATGCGCCGGTTCCATTGGGGCCCACATGCGGCCAATTGAACCCTGACGCAATAATTACAGGGTCTGGGTCCTCTGGCACAGTACATTCAGCGCGAACGGGATTTGGCAGCATGTTCACAGCCAACAAGATACTGAAGACGACACCAAACTGCATTCTCACTTTTCTCCGTACAAAAAAATTGGGCAACTATTCAGCGTTCCCCCATCAAGGTCGTGAAAACTACCGCCTTGATGATCGTTGTTTCCTCAATCGCCACTTTGACTATCAAGCTAACTCTACCATTTCCCGAAAGATCAATCCAAATTTTCCTGAAAAAGACTAGCCCTCCCGTACTTGAAGAATAAAGCTATCTACACTGCCGCGCATCGCGACAACCGAACTGCCCAAACTGGCAGAAAACTCAGTCACATTTGTTGCAGCGCTACAAGTATGCTCAGTGTTTTTCTGGACATCGAGCACAAAGGTATTCAAACGGTGCGTACACTGCGATGTTTCCTGTGTGGTTAGCGAAAGGTGACGCGTGGCTTCGTCTTGGGCCGCCACCGCGTCAAAAATCGCCGATGACGATGTTTTCATATCCGCTGAGATTGTGCAAATACCCTTCGTCGTGACCACCATTTCAGTGGTGGCACTTTGAACAGCTTCAATAAGTTGAGATATTTCTTCTGTGGCTTTTGCTGTCTGCGTTGCCAAACTTTTCACTTCGCTGGCTACAACCGCAAAACCCCTGCCTGCTTCACCCGCACGGGCGGCCTCAATTGTAGCGTTCAATGCCAGCAAGTTCGTTTGCTCCGCAATGTCATTGATAAGATCAACCACAGACTGAATGCCCATGGAATGTTCCCGCAAGTTCTCGGCTTTTTTCTGCGAGTCGTGAGCCTGCGTAAGCACCGCTTCTGACAATCCAAGCGAGTCTGTGGCAATACGGTTAATTTCCGTGATGGACGCACTCAATTCCTCGATCGCGGTTGCCATTGTATCAATATTGTGCGTGACCGATTTCGATTCATTCGCCGTGTTTTCGCCGAGGTCTTTGGTCCGGTTGGCTACATCTGACATTTCTTCGGCTTTTTGTGTGATCAACTTAACCATATCAAAAACCTGCGCGCTATCTTCACCGACGCTGGTATCCAGCGAATCTGCTGTATGGACCAGAAGTTCTTTGCGTTCTTGCGCCTGTTTCGTCTGTTGTGTTTGCTCATCAAGCATCTGTTGCTCACGCTGCGCAACCTCTCTATCACGCTGCTCTTGCTCTTCCTGAGCAATTTGTTTTTTGCGCAGTTCGTCTTTTTCCTGGTGGTCTTTATTTTCAATCATACGATCTTTAAAAACCTGCAGCGCATTCGCCATACGACCAACCTCGTCTTTTCGCTCCGTTGCTGGCACATGAGCAGCGAGATCACCGTCTGCCAACAGGACCATAGCATTTTCTACGCCCAGCAGCGGTCCCTTCACCAAGGTTGCAAACAGCAGATAAATTAGCCCGCTAACTGTTGCCGCCACACCCAGCAACATAAGGATCATCCATTTAGTTGTATCACCAAGTGCATCCTCTTGACTGGCTGTGATTAGGGCCATGTTCATTTGGCTTTCATCTCGGATCGCATTGATTTCCTTGATCGCCAACGTATCGCGAAACCCAACTTCAACCTTGCCGAGCGCAATGCCTTCACTGACAATTTCTTTTTTCACTATCATGTCTTCTGCCAGACCCTCGCGGTCCCCGGCTGCTGTGATTTTACGTCCGTTCGTACGCAGAAAAGCAGCGTAAACAATATCAGGATCATTGATTGCGGTATTTACATATGTCTTGAGGGCTGCAAGCTGGCGCGACGCAATGGCATCAGGTGCAATCTCTGTCAACATATCAGCGGTGCCCTGGGCCTTCACCCGCAGCCCTGAAAGCACATTTTTGGCGCTGTCATCGGTGATTTCTTTAATCACGTGCTCAACATCCCGGCTTGATGTTTCCATCATTGATGTTTGCAAAGACGTGGCGACACCCACCACTGCAGCAAACAAAATCACCAGTCCGGTGCAAACCGCGATCAAGAATTTCTGCGCCAGCCCCAGTGCCCAAAACCAATTCATCATGTTTGTCCTCTATATTACACTTAAATGCCGCCCCGACATTGGGGGGGCCTATACATCTGTGTTTATTTGAACGGGCCAACTTTGAGCGCCTTCATAGCGGCTAACAATTTCGCTGGATCCACCGGCTCTGCAAAACCCTCGATTTTGGCAGCTTGTGCGGCTGCGTCGGAAGGTTCGAGAGCCATAAGGGCCGCTTTCACAGCGGCTGCCTTGGCTACATCCGTAGATTTGTTGGAAGCAAAATACCATTCTGGGTAGCGTGCTGTTGTGCGCGGCAGGCCAAGGTCGGCATCATCAACTCGGTCGACGATAACAAAATCATCCATGCTGATATCGCCCTTTTTTGCCATGCCTTCGAGCATGCCTGTACGCACATATCCTGCATCCGCAAAGCCTGCTTGCACGGTCAAAACCAAGTCTGGCTGTGTTTTAACCTCTTCAACCGTGATATCCATATAGGGATCCACGCCGTGCTCAAGCAGATGGTAGGATTGGAACATCCACGCACCCGCCGCCGAACCAACTTTAAGCGCCAAAACATGCTTGCCCTTTAGATCTGCCGCCGTGGTAATACCTGTATCTGCTGTGGTGATAATCAGGCCAGCAAACTCAGTACCTGTTTTTTTTCGCAGCGTTGCCATCAGATGGTTGCCGTGAAGTTCAGAGCCGATCACGCTTTGCGTTGGATTGACCAAATAATAATCATATTTTCCCGCAGCCACTGAAGGCATCACTTGCCCCCCTGGCAGCGGCACCAAGGTTACGGTCTCGCCTGTTGCTGCTGATAAATACTGTGCAAGTGCAGTCCATTTTTTCAGCGCCGCTAGTTCACCTTTGTTTGCCATCACGGCAAGAGTGCTGTCCGCAAAGGCTGGCGGACTAACAATAAAAGCCACCGCGACACATAATAATCTAGTAAATTTTGACATGGTTTTTCCTTTCGGCCTTATCTGAAGCCGCTCGTATTAAAATTTGGTGTTGATCTGCACTAGAAAGTGCCGTTTGTCGGTTTTAAAGCCCTGGCTATTATAGTCTGCATAAAGCACCCGGAAATTCAGCTTGCTTTTGGTCGCAAACGTATATCGAACATCCCATTCTGTTCCATAGTCAGCACTGATGTGTTGGGCGCTGAAATCATGATATTGCACATGAATTTTCGGCTTCTTCATAAAGCCCATGTCAGGCAGCGCATAGGTCAAGTGGCCGTAGATATCTTTCAGGCCGTTTGCTGGGATACCTGTAAACTGATCAGCAAGGCCCTGAAATGCGTGGCGGCCGCCTGTTGCAAAACGAACCGCGTTGGTACCGTCTCCCTCAAGGTTTTCATAACCAGCTTTCACTGTTAGCTTACCAGTTTGCACACCCGCCATACCCCAAAAGATATGACCTTTATAATCCCGAGGGTTGTTGGAATAATCAGCCTGCTCGGCATAATGGACATCATAAAGAAACTTCGATTTTCCCCCCAGCTTGGCTTTTCCACTGACTCGCGCGCCAAAGGTTTTGCTGGATTGAACAGGGTCATCTTTTACTTTTAGCAAATAGGCAAAGGATGAAATTTTCATGCCTTTGATGCCACCGTATTCTGCAAACAGAAGGTGTGAATTGGTATCCCAATCGCCGGCGGGAATGCTATCGCCAAATTGGCGGTTAAAATTCCAGAAGTAATAATATTTGAAGGTAACATCCTTCAGGCTCTTATTGATGAAGCGAGCACCATCGAGGTTTCTGGCATTTTGGCGCCAGTTACCAGGCCCTAAATACCGTTTATCATCATGTGAAGGCTGGAAACGCCCTATTCTAAGCTCAGATTTCTCAAAGCTTTTGATATCAATATAGGCTTGTTGCACATCTGTAATTTCCGGATCAGCAATCGTAGGGTATCCTGCGCGAGGGAAATTGGGGGTATTATATTTCGACGATCCCACAGCAGCGGTATGGTCAAATTCAAAATATCCGGAAATACCTTTATATTCGGCTGTCCTAAAGCCCGCTCTTAACCGAACGGTCGAGGCAACACCTGTTTCAGGTTTGCCGTCCTCCTCCAGCACGTGAAAGCGATAGCGAACACCAAGCGAAAATTTTCCTTTGGTAAAAGCATCGCGCATGCTTGTGGCTTTGGGCTTGCTTTTTTTCTCTGCCTGCGCCGTTGCAGCCGTTGCCAAAACTGGCCCTACCACAGATGCGCTGGTCGCACTGCCTGTCGGTGTTTCTTTAGCTTGTACCGCAGACTGCGCTGCCAAAATCGATAGAGCAAACAAGCTAGCAGTTGTTTTTAGAAGGGTCAGAGAAGTTCCAATTGAAACTCCATTCTCCCGGTTTGATAAATATGCTTTTCCGTTTTCTACGTAATTAATGACGGGGGTCATGAGCGCACTCCGTTTACATTTCTCTGGTAAACATCAGATCTTTCTACAGCTTGATGCAGAAAAACCTGAGCTATTTTCCTTAAGGTTGGCCCAGCAACGCTCCCCCCGTTTATTGGCCTCAAGACTTTTGTTCGTAAGCTGAGAATTAGAATATATGTGTTGAAGAAAGGTTAAAGGTGGGGGAATTGTTTTTTACAAAATGCCGGATAATTGCTATTAATAGGATATTATTTTTAGTTAATGTCATTTTAATAGAGTTTAATGCCTCATTAATCATATATAACAGAATTTTAGCTCATTCTAGACTTGAGCAAAATATCGGCCCAAAGTTGCGATAGATAAAATTTTATCTATTTTTTAGTTCGCAACCAGATACCAATTCAACATCAAGCAGCATCACCCACACGCTGAAGCTGGGCAGAAATAGGTTCACTAACTTATGGGGAGGGCAAAGGTAAATTTCTGTATTTTATCGTAGTACACGCACAATAACACCGGAAACTATCACGAGTATAATCCACACACATGCTGGCCCTAAAAGGCTAACCTGTCCGTCTAATACACGCGTTCAATTTGGGCAGGTTTAAACGGCCTTCTGGCGCGGCACCCTTACAGACTTCGCTTTCTTGTTCGCTGCTGCCTTTGGCACAACGGGGTCAGACGGAGCTGCTTTTGGTGGGGACACTTTTAGTGCGGCGGGCTTCAAGGCAGAAGGGGCTTCTTTTGCAGCATTGGCCGCAACAGCAATCTTCAATGCCTTGAACTCAGCCACAATATCATCGGCAATATCCTGCACATCAGGCACAGCGACCTTGCACGCGATAAGGCCAAAATCCAGTCGGTCGACATAACTTTGCAAAGTGATATTCAAGGCACAGCCATGGGTCGCAATCGATACTGGGAAAAAAGCTGACACCTTACTGCCCGCAAAATATACAGGGTGGCGCGGCCCGGGAACATTAGAGATTGCAACATTGATGACAGCTGGCATTTGGTTCACAATATTGGTGCGACTGGCCACTTGGGCCATTGCGGAAACAATCACTGGTGCACCAAAAAAAGAATAGTCCGTTGGAAATACTTCTTTAATCGCGGCAAGTTCCTTTTTGGCCTGCACCGCATTTTGATGCACCGCCTGAAGACGCGCGATTGGGTCTTCAATATGGCTGGCAATTTCGCAGTTCATATTCGCGACCCGGTTGGTATTGCTGGTATCGCCTAGCTCTCTGAGCGAAACAGGCACAGCCGCGACAAGCGAGCGATCAGGTAGCTCGTTGTGGCGCTCTAGATAGCGCCGCAAAGCACCGCCGCAAATCGATAAAACCACATCATTAAGTGTCGTACCTGTTTGTTTGGCAAGGATCTTCACCGCAAGCAACGACAACGATTGCACACCCCAGGCACGCTGCTTTTGAATGCGCACATTGAAACGTGTTTTGGGTGCAGGTCGTAATTTACTGAGGATACCGCGACTATCTTCAAGCGCGAGCTTGGCTACATTGCCAATCGCCGTTGAGAGCGCAGGCAAAGCAGCGATCATATTAACCTGCTGCTGGATAAACTTACCATAGGCACTGCCTATAAGTTCAAAAAAACCAGGTTTTTCGGCATGGAGCATAATTTCACTTTTGGGTAGCGGCGGCCTGGGCGTTGGCTCACGGTCAGACAGGATATCCATGACAGAAATACCCGCACCACCGTCGAGGCACGCATGATGGCCTTTTGTATAAAGCGCAAAACTGCCTTTTTTCAGACCAAACGCCGGGTCTTCGACCCCCTCAATAATATAAAATTGCCACAGGGGTCGATCACGATCGAGGACCAGTGAATGCAGCCCCTGCACCACCATACGCAATTGTTCTACATTGCCGGGCTCAGGCAGGCGCGCGTGTTTGATATGATAATCCAGATCAACCACTTCAGCCGTAACCCAAACCGGATGGTCGATATAAAAAGGCGTATGCATAAGCCGACGATGGAAAGATGGAATTTCGTGCAAACGTTCCACGATTTGCGATTTTAGCAGCTCGTAAGGGTTTTCACCGGCTTTCGCTGGCTCACATATCATGAGGCTGGAGATATGCATCGGCGTCTCATTTGTCTCCATATAGAGAAATGTCGCGTCGATACCTGATAATTTATGCATTGTGATCCCCTATAGCTTTCTATCTGGCCGGACTCAGTCCATCCACAGGATGCGGTGCAGCCTTTGACCAGTACTATCATGCACAGAAAAATAGAATTCTCTGCCTAAACCAAAACCAGCATTCACGGCCCAAATAGCGGGCTGCCTCAACTGACCAAAGCACAAAATGCGTTAGGGTTGCAGCTAAACAGCGGCAACTGCATCAAAGCCCGGTGTATCAAAAAAGGCTTTACGGGCACCAACATTGGCAAACGGTCGCCACTTGCCTTCGCGCTGCGCCAAACGGTCAGCAACCAAATAAAGCACGCCCGGGTTAACGCCTAGTCCGCAGTGGCTACCCTCAACCTTGATATTTTCGGTTTGTGCGGCTTTCACATCGCTCACCGGCCGTGCCTGATGACAATTCTGCCAGGCAACAATACCGTCGGTTTTTGTATAGATTGATGTAGTTGGCACCGGCGGCGCCTTATGGAGCTGCGTCTCAATCGGCGGATCTTCAACCGAATGTCCAGCAACATATTCATAAAAGCGCCAAGCGTTTGATGCTTTGGGATCGCCCGAATGCGGGCTGCCGAGCGAAATAACAGAGCGAACCTGTTCAGGTCGCAGTTTCGCCAATTCGCGCGCAAAAATACCACCTAAACTCCAGCCAATGATACTAACCTTGTTTCCGTGGCTTTCATAAATATCGTCAAGTCGTTCAAGCATGCCTTCAAGCATACCATCGCGCAGGCCGAGATTGCGGCCCAGGCCCCACTCATGCGGTGCATAACCACGATCTTTCAGAAATGATCTAAGGGGTTTGGTGGAAAAGTCAGTCGCTGCAAGCCCCGGCAAAACAAGCACTGGATGCCCGTCGCCGCGCGGCAACCGTTTGAACATTGGTGTCGCCGCCAAATAGGCCCCATATTCAAATAATGCGCGCCCCTCCATCATCACCAAAAGTGCTGACGGTGCTTTTATTTTCTTCAATCTCTTAAACATACATTCCCCTCAAGAATAACTTACACATACCCTCCCACAGGTATTTTCCTTCTTAAACAAAGCGGTGGGGCCAGCCCGTGCCGCCTTCATCAGTCTTCGCCCATCCACTATCAGCGAACACCTTTTAACATTTTATCACGAAATGACGCTAACAGCGTCAAAAACTCTTCGGAACCCTCCGTAACATAGGGTGTCAGCTGACTAATCAAGCCAAAAACACCATTATGGATCGAAACGGGCGTCGTCACCTGACTGTCCATCAGGCTTTGGTAAGTAGGCCAATAAGTTAATTGCAGCGCAAAACGCTCGGCCATCTGACCCGCCTCTACATTTGATATATGAATAAAGCCGGTCGCATTCAAATTGCCAATGATTGACGCCATTGTCTTGATCTTTAGCGCCACCAGCGCACGGAACCTGCGTTTCAAATCGCTGTAACGATCAAGCAAGCCCTGCAAATTGCGGTAGAAGAACCGAAAATCTGCAACTTCTTCAAATAGTATATAGAAATAAATCCAATTATCCGAAAGTTCCAGCGGCTTTTCAATGGGCGCACGCAACACCATTTTGAACTCTTCTTCAAAATCCAAAAAAAGCTGACGGATGATAGGGTCTTTGCCCTTGAAATGGTAATAAAGGTTGCCGGGGCTCATCTCTAGTGCGTTCGCGATATCGACCGAGGTTACAGCCTGCTCGCCCTCATCATTAAAAAGCTGAAGACTGGCCTGCAGAACTTTGTCTCGTGTCTTCATTTTCAAACCTTCAGTCAGCCTTCGTCATTTTATAGTGTGGCGACGCCGCCAATGCTATGATGATTTCACTGGGGCGGCCTTACTTACACGGCGTTTTACCGCAGATTTAGGAGCTGATTTGGGTACAGATTTAGCCGCTGGCTTAGACGCGGATTTAGGGGCAGACTTAGTGGGTTTCATGGCCACCAAAATCTGATCGACCTTACGCTCTATCGCACTCAAGCGTGCTTCAACACCTGCCAATTGCTCGTGCTGGTCGGCCGATGCCTCGGCAAAACCCAGCGCTGCTTTCATGCGCTCCATCCGGTCTTCAACCGTAGCTTTAACATTGTCGCTGTGTTTTTTTGCCATTTCCGGCACGTAATTTTTGGCAACAGTACTGACCTTGCTTTCAAGTTCTTCGCCTTTGCCGACTAATTCGTCAAAAACCCGAGCGGTTTCTTTGCCCATTTTGGCATATGCGTCCTGAGCATCACCGATTGCACGTCCATAAGCGCCGACCCCAGCCAGCCAAATCTTGCGGGCGACATCCATGTCTTTCTTGGGGCCCTTATTGGAATCTTCAGACATGTCATTCTCCTTTTTTGCTGCCCGGAAGGGCTAAAAATTCAGATCAGGCTGTGCAAGCTTCTTTCAAATAATCATCCGCATGATCATCAAGGAAATGCGTGATAACCGGGATTACTTGCTTGGCACGCGATACCACAAACAGATGGCCACCGCCTTTAACGACGCGCAAATCAGCACGCGGGATCAGTGTCTTTAACATACGTGCATTGGCCAATGGCACAATATGATCCTTGTCACCCGCCATCACCAGCGTCGGTTGCTTTAAAAAAGGCAAAAAATGCACACTTGTCCAACCAAGCATTGCCATCAATTGAAACATATAGCCACGAGTGGTCGGCGGCTTGATCCTGTCTCTATGTCGCTCTGCGCTTGCATCGGCTGTATCGCCGTAAAGAATTTCGAAGTTTTTCATCATATAACCGGGATCAATATAGCGTTTTGGGTTCGCCATACGGCGAATAGCACTTAGGTTCCCCGGTATCATCAGCATGCCTGCGCTGGTTGCCAGCAGAACTAGTGAGCGAGCGCGTTCAGGCTGCTCCCGCGCAAACTGCTGCGCTGCGCAGCCGCCCCAAGACACCCCCATTACATCCACGTCGCCGTAGCCCAAATGATCAAGGACTTTTGTCGCCCATTTAACGATGGTTGTGGGCCTGTAGGGCCGACGCGGGGCTGGCGAACCGCCAATGCCGGGCATATCAAAGACAATAACATCTGAGCGACCCTGCATCATATTGCCCAGAGGGGTCATTAATTCCAAATTCGCGCCGATGCCGTTGAAAAACAATATGGGCCGAGACGAACCGCCACTGTGCCACACGGCCGTGCGCAGGACTTGCCCACCGACGTCAATCATCTGTATTTTCGGCTTCAACTGCGTCACTAAGTCTCTCCTTTTACGCGGGCCAAATACAGGGCCCCAAAATCCTTATTCTCAGGATGAGCTAGATCACTATAGCATTTATCCAAAAACATATTCGCCCGGCGCCGGTGCCAACGGTTTCAATTTGGCGTTACCCAGTGTCTTGGGTGCCGTTTTTTGTGCACCTGAACGTTCAACCAGCCAAGCTGACCAAGGGGTCCACCAAGACCCATCCTTCAGTTCAGCCCCTGCCATCCACTCATCCGCCGTGCCGTCTTGGCCTGCTGGATTATGGAAATATTTGGCTTTTGGATTGGTGGGCGGATTGAGCAACGACTGAATATGGCCACTGTTCGACACATAAAACTCTGTATTCCCACCGAGCAGTTTCGTGGTGCGGAAACAGGCACGCCACGGCGTAATATGATCGGTAAATCCAGCCGCGATGAAACTATCATGCGTCACCTTGCCCAAATCCAGCATATGGCCCATAAATTCTATGGTGCCGGGATGGGCAAAGGGTTCTGTTTTATAACTATCGAGAAAATCCGAGTGCAGAGCCGCAGGCAGGTTTGTTGTATCATTGTTCCAGAATAATATATCAAAGGCAGGCGGGTTATTGCCCATCAGATAATTATTGACCACATAGTTCCAGATCAAATCATTAGGACGCATCCAGGCAAACGTGCGGGCCAGATCATCACCAGATAGAATTCCTTTGGCCGCAGAACGTGCGCGGGCCAATTCCAGTGTATTATCGGACACCAATGCCCCGACTTCGCTGTCTTCCTGGCGCGGATCCAATACACACACCTGAAATGTGGAGCAATTCACACGTTTATCGCCCCGAGCTGCCAAGTGGCTCAATAAAGTCGCGACTGTAATCCCGCCCGAGCAAGCCCCTGACACATTAATTTTCTTTGAACGCGTAACCGACATCACCGCATCCATCGCCTCTTCGGCCGCCTTGATGTAGGTCTCCAGACCCCAATGTGCTTGCTCAACGCCCGGATTTCGCCAGCTTATAGCGAACATTTGAATGCCCTGCGACAACATAAACCGGAACAGGCTTTTGTCCGGGGTCAGGTCTGACGCATAAAATTTGTTAATCTGGGGCGGTATTACCAACAAGGGTATCGCGTATACTTCTTCGGTGGTCGGCGTATATTGGATCACCTCCAGTACTTCATTGCGGAAAATCACCTGGCCGGGAGTGGCCGCAAGGTTTTCACCTACCTTAAAGGGCCTCGAGTCGACTTGAGACGGAATACCAATACCATTAATCATATCGTCATAGGCGTTCTTCAAACCCTGTATGACCGAAAGCCCGCCCGTTTCATAAAAGCGTTTCATCGCAGCCGGATTCCCAATCAGCGAATTGGTCGGCGCAAGAGTATCAACGACAACATCAAGAATAAAATGCGCCCGGGCACGGTCCAGTTCTTCAATATCAGCCTCACTCAGCCAATTTTGCAAGTTGGCTTTCATCGCCATCCACGCCTGCATGCCGCGGCGGTAAAAGGGGTTATAAATCCAGGCAGGGTCTTGAAAGCGCCGGTCTTTGGCGTGCGGAGCATATTCAGAACTGCCTTTGACAATATCCAGAACATCCTTGCTGTAGTTGAAAAAGTGCTGACCAAAATTGATAGGATTCAAGGCCGCTTGTTTGATAACCACACCAAGAGACTTTACCAGTTCAGAACGTTGCACACCAACAATAGGATTAAATGCAGTGGTCGCATCCGCTGCCTTTTTGCCGAGGTTTTTGATCGTATCTACCATGGTAGCTCCCCTGATGATTGATGCGCCCATAAGCGCTGGAAAGATGGCCAGCTTAATCTAAGCCTTAAAACCCTGCTGCGTATGCTGCAATCATTGACTATAAAGATACAGGCGAAACTGCAAAGGGAAATTAGCTGGCCACCCTGACTTATTTGGGGGGAGGCACCAGGGGGGATAAGGTGCGCAGAGCAGCCAGCTAACTATTTTTGTTCTGTAGTTCAGAACAATTGTTTAGGAAATCAGCTTATGCAGCTGATTTAACGTCGGCATCACTTTCAGCAGCCGCAGTTTTAGGTGCCGCAATTTTAGCAACAGTCTTTTTAGCAGCCGTGGCTTTCGGCGCTGCTTTTTTGGCGACAGGCTTGGCAGCAGCATTTACTTTGCGGCTCAGCGCAGAAACTGTTTTGGCAAGCTTCGCGATTTCGTTGGAAAGATCAGCAACACTGCTGCTTTCTTCGGTCGTTTCAGCAGTTGCGCGCTTAAAAACTTTGTTGCTAGCGGCGCTTACTTTTTCGCTAATGTCCGTGAAACGTGGCTCAACAAAGCTACGGACTTTTTCGATATTGCCCTGTGCCAGTTCTTGCGCTTTCACTTCTACGGCTTCGCCTTTTTCAACAAGCTCTTCAACCAGTTGTTCACGGCTGTTTATCAATTTGCCAACGCCGTCCTGAGCAAGTTCGAACGCGGCTTTATGAGCGCCGAGCCATGCAAGCCAACCTTGACGGTATGCACGAGTAACCGATGAATTCTGGATGTTTTCCAATAGTGCCATGATTATATCCTTTTCAATGTTCATCAAAATATTTCTTGCTGACGCTTGGTTGCTCTGGTCAATAGGACCCATTCAATGCGGCATCAGATGTAATCTTGTTTAACCTTGAGAAGCATCTTAGTTGGAGAAATTAGAAAGCGCATACTAATGCCCCAAAAGGCAATGTTATCCGCGCTTGCAATGCGTGCATTAGACAGGGTCATGCCCAAACAATGTGGTTTGACTTGTTCCCTGCGTATATTAGGGGCCTGAAAACCACCGTGGTCCCGTGCCTTTGCCGCAGAATATCTTAACTGTTTTCCTGGATGAAGGCGACAAAGCTTGGGCCAAAGGTTTGTTTTTTACCTGCACCCACTCCGTACATTTCACCGAACTGATCCAGCGTCGTGGGCCTGTGCAATGCCATATCATGCAGACTTTTATCAGAAAAAATAACATAAGCAGGAACCGAGCGCTCAAAGGCCAGTTCTTTTCGGTAAGCCTTGAGCGCCGAAAAAAGCGCCTGCGCCGTTTCGGGTAAGTCTGAACTTACAGCTCTGCCGCGCCGTGCACGACTTTTGCCCGCTTCCTTTAATTTTACATCGGGACGGTAGCGAAAGCTTTCTTCACCCTTAAGCAACAAAACGCCGTCATCGGTAATTTTGAGCGAGCCATATTCCATATCGGCGGTGATAAACCCGCGTGCCATCAACTGCCGGGCAATAGATTTCCAATCACCACTGCTGATATCCTTACCAACACCGTAGGTTGGCAGGTCGTTGTGACCTAGCCGCTCACTGCGCTCGGTGCTTTTCCCCAACAGAATATCCACAATATGGGCCACGCCAAAACTTTGGCCCGTTCGGTACACTGCCGACAGGAACTTGCGCCCGGCCTCGGTTCCTTCCTTCGTTTCAACGGGGTCATCACACAGGTCGCAGTTACCACACTTTGCTTTATCTATGGCATCGCCAAAATAGCGCAACAATGATGCTCGGCGACATTCGGGCGCTTCACAAAAGGCCAGTAAGGCGTTCAATCGCTGGTGCCCGCGCCTTTTATGGGGCTCATCAGCATTTTCATTGTCGATAAACATACGCCGCATACGGATATCATCCATACCATACAGCATATGAGCCGCCGCTGGCAGCCCGTCACGCCCTGCCCTGCCAATTTCCTGATAATAAGCTTCGGGCGAAGCTGGCAAATCTGTATGAAAAACAAACCGGATATCGGCTTTATCGATGCCCATGCCAAAGGCAATGGTCGCGACCATAATCAGATCAGATTCGGCCATAAACCGATTAAGGTTTTCTTCGCGTTTCTGGTTTGACATACCCGCATGATAAGGCAATGCATGAAAACCATTCTCTACCAGCAGCGCAGCCGCTTCTTCGGTTTTTTTGCGCGATAGGCAGTAAACAATACCGTTCTCGATTACAGTCGAGCCTTCTTTCTGACGCGCCTTTAGAAAACGCAGCAATTGCTGTTTCCAACCGTTTTTAATCTCCACTTTCAGGCTGATATTAGGGCGGTCAAAGCCAGTCAGGTAAGTTTTCACATTGTCGGAAAATATCTTTTGGCAAATCTGATTGCGGGTGGCTTCGTCGGCGGTCGCCGTTAAGGCAATGATAGGCACTTTAGGAAAGCGGGTATGAAGCATACTCAGCGCTTCATATTCTGGGCGAAACGCCGCGCCCCACTGGGAAATGCAGTGGGCTTCGTCGATGGCAAATAAATTAATTTTCAAACCAGCAATTGCATCCAGCATACCGGGGGCCATCAGGCGCTCGGGCGAGACATACAAAAGCTTCAAAGTGCCACTGTGGATATTTTGCCAAATAAGATCAGTATCTTCGGGCGAATTGCTGGAATTGAGGCTGGCCGCCTCGATACCCAATATCCTCAGCGCTGCCACCTGGTTTTGCATTAACGAGATCAGCGGCGAAACAACAATAGCAAGGCCGGGCATCATCAGGGCTGGGATTTGAAAGCACAGCGATTTACCCGCGCCCGTTGGCATGACAGCCAATATATTCTCGCCCGCAACGATGTGCTCAATGATCTCGGCCTGCTGGTCCCGAAATCCGGGGAAGCCAAAAACATCTTTCAATAGGGCAGCGGCTGGCTTTTGCATTATCTCTCCGGGCACGTGGGCATCAATTCTGTTGTTTATTCGAAAACGTCAAAGCAATTAGGGTCAGGCGGAAATATGCACGCTCAATGTTGATCATGCTGCCAAGCCAAAACCTCAGCCCGCGAACCGGAGAAAATAATTTCACGGCTGTGATTTGCAAGCTGATAATCATACATGGGATCATAATATCCAGTGAGCAGCGCCGCAATCCATTCCCGGTGCAGGTCGTCGCTACCCGTTTTTTCCTGGGCTTCCAAAGCGGCCCGCATCTGCGCATCAATTAGACTATAGCGATCCCCGCCCAGCCGTTTTCTAACCCGGTGCAAAGCGCCAAGCAAGAAATCGCTAAATTCGGCAAATGCAGTTTCGCCGTATGCACTCTGGTAAGAAATCAGCATGTCGGTTACATAGTCCTGTTTGATAGCATCAATGCGGCTATCCATCGGCTCTTCGATCATCACAGCTGGTGAAGATGCCATCTTTTCCACCAGTATCTGAGGCACCTCCAAACAACCAATTCGGCGGCTTTCATCTTCAATGAAAACAGGCCCCGAGTGCCAGTTGCTTATCTTCAGTAATTGCACCGCCAGCAGGTTTTCGAAATTAATCTGGCTTGGCTGATCACCAAGCCTGCGCCCGAAACTAGAGCCACGGTGGTTGGCAAGGGCTTCCAAATCCAGTGCTTTTTTGATACCCTGTAGCAGCACCGTTTTACCAACACCTGTACGCCCGGCGACAACGGTAAAATCGCCCGCCTCAACCAACTGCTCGGTGGTTTCAATCAAATAGCGACGCAGCGCCTTATAACCACCTTTTATAAGTGGGTAATCAGCGTTGGCCTCTTTCATCCATTGTCGGCTAATCTGAGACCGCAACCCGCCGCGCATACAGTAAAGATAACCTTGCGGATTGTTGGCCGCGAAATCTGCCCAGGCCGCCACCCGCGACGCTTTCACTTCGCCTTGCACCAACGCATGGCCATTTTTAATCGCCGCGTCTTGGCCTTCTTGCTTGTAGCTAATACCAACGGATTGGCGCTCGTCATCATTCATCAGGGGTAAATTCACCGCCGTAGGGAACGCCCCTTTTGCGAATTCAACGGGTGCGCGCACATCGATAAGCGGCGCATCGCTCAGGAATATTTGTTTGTAATCGTCAGTATCGGGGCGTTGGGGTATATCAGCGGGCATAATGGCTTAGCACACTTCAATGAAGGGGCCGGGTTTGCGCGGTGCAAGTCGGCCGATGGGTTCAAGATCAAGCCCCGCTGCCCCGAAACATGCGAATAGCTCGCTACGCCCTGCTTCAGCTGCCGCAATCAGCAGCCCTCCGCTGGTTTGTGGATCACAGAACAGGTGTTTTTGGTTTTCGCTCAAAGCCCCAATTTTATGGCCGTAACTATCGAAGTTTCTAAGCGTGCCACCCGGCACGCAGCCTTCTGCCAGATATTCCTGCACAGCGGGCAGTGTGGGCACAGCCTCCGCATCGATAATCGCATTTAAATTGCTGCCTTCACACATTTCAGCCAGATGGCCCATAAGGCCAAAGCCGGTAACATCAGTGACGGCGGAGACACACGCAAGCGGGGCGATAGAAGTGCCGATAGTATTCAGGATACACATGGTATCACGGGCGAGAAAGGCGTGTTCATCCCGGAGCTTTTTCTGCTTCTGCGCGGTGGTTAATATACCAACACCCAGTGGTTTGGTAAGATACAACAGATCACCCGCGCGGGCGGTATTATTGCACTTTAGATTTTCCTTCGCCACCAAGCCGGTTACCGCCAGTCCAAAAATGGGTTCGGGTGCATCAATACTGTGCCCTCCGGCAAGCGGAATGCCGGCATCAGCGCATGCCCTGCGCCCGCCGTCCACCACTTGGCCTGCCACCTCAGGCGGCAGTTTAGCGGTCGGCCAACCCAGCACCGCGATTGCCATAATGGGCTTGCCGCCCATGGCATAAATATCGCTGATAGCATTGGTGGCGGCTATGCGGCCAAAATCAAAGGGATCATCAGCAATAGGCATGAAAAAATCAGTGGTGCTCAGCACCACTTGCCCGCCGCCAATATCATAGGCTGCTGCATCGTCGCGACTGGCGTTGCCCACCAATAAATTAGGGTCTGGCGCGATAGAGAGCGACGATTTGAGGATTTTATCCAGTACATTCGGCGCAATCTTGCAGCCACAGCCAGCACCGTGGCTATATTCGGTTAATTTCACTGTATTGATACTCATAACCACACCCCATGTTCTTGGCCTCGGAGCCTATGAAAAGCGCGAAGCAAAACATGCATAGCATCCGGCACCAATGGGGGGAATAGCAGACTTCCGCTACGAGGCTAATCGACCGAATAAAAGCGATCGGCGCCCATAGGCCTATTCGTAATGCCCGCCCTTATTCATAGTGTAAAGCGTCAATGGGGTCCAGATTGGCGGCTTTGGACGCAGGCACGATACCAAATAGAATACCGATAAGGCTGGAAAAACCAAGGCTGAGCATGATCGCCCACAACGGCACAACAATGTCAGGGATGCTTGGCACTAACGCGCCCACCATCGCCCCAAGGCCAAAGCCAATGGCAATGCCTATAAAGCCACCCAGCAAGCACAAGATTACAGCCTCAGCCAAAAACTGGATCAGGATATCTGTGCGGGTAGCTCCCAGCGCTTTGCAAATGCCAATTTCGCGCGTGCGCTCAGTTACGCTTACCAGCATGATATTCATGATGCCAATGCCGCCTACCACCAATGAAACACCAACTATGGCGGCGACAACAAAGGTCATAGTATCCAGCACGCCTTCAAATTGCTCTTTTATTTGGTCGGAGGTCTGGACCCTGAAATCATCTTTACCCTCCTTGGGAATTTTGTGGCGAATGCGCAGCAACCGTTCTATTTGCTCGGTAATGCGCGGCAGGTCTTCCAGACGTTCCGCTTTTATCATCATCTGCATAGCTTCTGGAGCACGCTCTCTTAAAAGGTTTGCTGCCGTCTGGAAGGGGAAAATAACCATATTATCTTGACTGAAGCCGAGCGGACTATCTTGTTTTTCCATCTCGCCGACCACTTTGTACCACTGGCCCTGAATTTGTACATATTCACCCGACGGCGCATCGGGCATTTCCAAATCATTACGAACATCAGCGCCCAAGACTACAACTTTGCGCTTGTAAGCGTCATCACTTGGGATCAGAAAACGACCGTTTGCCGGATAGTAATTATTCATTTCGTCGTAGCCCGCGACGGTGCCCAACATATACTGGAGATTAGCCTGATCACCCTTATAGACAAGCCGGGCGGCGGGCTGAAACGTCAGCGGCACAATAATACTGATTCCGTCAATGCTGCGCCTTATGGCTTCATAATCAGCAATCGTCAGCTTGGCCCTTTTGCCAACAACCTGATCCTTGAAGGACACATAGGGCTCAACAAGCAAACTATTGCTGCCCATGTTTTCAAACTGTTGGGTCAGGCTGTTGCTGAAACCCTGCATGATACTCACCACGGCAATAACGGACGCCACACCAACAATGATGCCAAGGGTCGTCAGAATACTGCGCAGCAAATTAGCTTTGAGCGCTAAAATCGCCAGTATCAGGCTTTCAATATGGCGGCTTACATGCATTGATCAGTTCAACTTGTCTTTGATAATTTTACCATCAGATATGGTGATCGCCCGCTTGCAGCGTTTTGCGATATCCGGCTCGTGGGTTACCACAATGATGGTTTGGCCATTTTTGATCAGTTCATCAAACAGTGCCAATATTTCTGTGGTGGTACTGGAATCCAGATTGCCCGTAGGTTCATCCGCCAAAAGAATTGCCGGGCTTGTCACCAATGCGCGCGCAATCGCGACCCGCTGGCGCTGCCCACCTGACAGCTGGTTAGGCAAATGATGCTCCCGGCCCTTCAGGCCTACCCTGTCCAAAGCCTCCATTGCCATTATTTTACGGTCCTTGCGGCTTGTGCCGCGGTAAATAAGCGGCTGGATCACATTGGCAAGCGCCGAGGAACGCCCGAGCAAATTGAAACTTTGAAAGATGAAGCCAATCTCCTTGTTGCGCACATGCGAAAGTTCACTGTCAGCAAGTGTGCTAACCGCCGTGCCATTCAGGGTATAATTGCCCTTAGTAGGACGATCCAAACAACCAAGGATATTCATCATCGTCGATTTGCCAGAACCCGACGCGCCGATAACAGCCACATATTCATTTTTGGCAATTTTCAGATCAACGCCGTCAAGCGCTTTGATGATTTCGTCGCCCATCTGATAAAAGCGCGATACGTTGCTCAAATTAATGATGCAGCCATCCATCATTTTTCTTCAGCAGTGTCTTTTTCGGCCACTACGGCTTGGCCATCCTTCAGGTTTTTCAGCAAGCGGTAGGGGCCAACGATGATGGTTTCGCCTTCAGCGAGGCCTGACAATATCTCCATAGATGTATCGGTTTGAATGCCTGCGGCCACCAGTTTCTTTTTGGCCAATCCATCCTCGTTCACAAAAACATAGTCTGAAGTTGCGGCTTCCCCCTCGGCAGCGTCGTTGCCTTTGCCTTTGCCTTTGCCTTTGCCTTTGCCTTTGCCTTTGCCTTTGCCTTTATCGTCATCGCCGCGAAGAACCGCTTCAACCGGCACTTTAACGGCACCGTCCACAACGTGCGTAAGAATCTCGGCGCGGCAACTGATGGCAAGACGCGAAAATTCGTCGCCAGTATTTTCAACCAGCAATTTAACCAGAAAGCTGTTGCTATTATTCGCGTCCGCACGCGCGGTAGTACCAATGCTGATCACCGTACCCTTGAAACGGCTATCCGGTGCCGAAGCCATGGTAATTTCCGCTTCTTGGCCCAGTTTCACAGCCAGTATATCTGCCTCTTCCACTTTTACCTCAGCCAAAACTGCCGAGGGGTCGCTTACATCCATAATACTGGAGCCAATGATATTGGTGGTGCCCGCCACAACTGTTTCACCGACCTTCACATTCAGGGCGGTGACAATACCATCAATCGGGGCGCGGATCGCTGTTTTGGCGAGCCGGTCTTTTGACTGTGCTAGCGAGGCATTGGTCTGTGCCAGGTCTTGGCGGCGGGCATCAAGATCGAGTTTGGCCATCGCTACGTCGCGTTCGGTATTTTCGTAAAGGTCAGTATTCAGCACCCCCGTATTAAATAATTCCTGCTGGCGCGCCTGTTTGCGCTGCAACTGCGCCAGAAAAATCTTTTGTCGCTCGATCGCGATTTGCCTGGAATTCGCCAACGCCTGTTGCTGCACAACATCGGCTTCAAAAAGTTCAGGGCTGATAACAGCAAGAATATCACCAGCCTTAACGGCGTCGCCCTCTTCTATATTCAGCAACATAATCCGACCTGTAACCTCGGTACGAAGCTTGATATTTTCGCGGTAATTCACGGTGCCTGATGACAATACGGACGCGGCTACGCGGCCACGAACAACCTCTTCCATACGCATGGAAAGGGCTTCGTTACTACTGCGATTAGACAAAACAGCCATCAGCACAATTGCGCCAACAATGGCCGCAAAAATAAGAAATTTACGCATCAATTTACCCAAACGCCACGAAGGACCAGACCCCGTAGATAGCAACATAAGGGGCTGCAGCTATCATAAGCGCACTGGTCATTGTTCTTTTGGTCCATTGCATCAGCCCCACCGTAACCAGTCCAATGCTCCAAAATGTGAAAGGCGAGAGGGTATTCATAAAGGTCGCGGCTGGATGGCTTGCTGCATAGTGCGTGATGAGCGAATTCGCAGTGAAGAAATTCAGGTCTTCAAAAGCAATCTGGTTTTCACCAAGCACCAAATAGTAGATCAATGCAGCGATTGCCGCCAAAATACCCGGGAACGCCGTCCATACCGAGAGGGAAAACCAATTTTTAAATCCGCGTTTGTCGGTGGAAGAAAATTTATTCACCAAATGCAGATATAGGGCGGAAATCAATAATATGATGGGCACCACAATCGCTTGCCCGACGACGGCGGAAATTGTCAGGGTATTGCGCGACAGGAAATCTTTTGCTCCCTCCGGGATTTCGTTACCGGGGCCTGCGGACTGCGTGAGTATACGGTCAGCCAGCCAGTCGATATCAACCGTTTGAAAATAATAAACGGCAACAAGCGCCGGGACCGTGATCAACAAGATCAAAGGCAACCAAAGCCAGCCCGCATTAATATCCGCCCCGGCTAGCGCTTTTTTTGGATCTGCAATAATATCAATAAGTGCCGAAATGGCCGATGATGACTGGTTCATGGTGTCTCCCCCGAGGACAAAAAATTCAATGCCAACCACACATAGGGAATATCGCCGCTATAATCAATACTGCTGCAACTTTTAAGCGTTCTTGCACAATTTTGCACCCCATTTTCGCACCTAACGTACCATAGGAGCGCGGTCTTTGACGTGTACCCGTCGCTGAAAATAGGCGCGGCTCAAGGTTCAGAATTTATAGAAAGGATGGGCTTAAGCGAATTTATGGAGGAGAGGATGAAAAACGAACATAACGCTTTATATACTATATATTTCAATTACTTAATAAACATATAAAGAACTATTTTGTAACAAACCATGTAACAAAATGACCCGCTAAGTTGGTGCAACATATTGCACGGATCATTAGGCCACCGGTCCGTTTTACAAGCCCAAAGCGGCCGATAGCCGCCAACTGATACAAGCCCCTATTTCGCCACTAACGGATATTCCTGAGGGAGGGATGCAGGTGATGATCGGTCTCGGTAATTTGCCAAAAGTGGTCTTAAAATTTTCCGTGAACATATGGTAATTCTTGTCGTCGTATCCGTTTCGGTATTAAATATGGGGCTGGCCCAGATGACTAGTTTAAATTACCTTTAACCTATTGTCTTAGCTTATTTAATTGAAATGATGGGTCACTGGAGCAGCCCCCATTTCGACCGGACAATCTGATATAATCATGGAGACTTAGGAATATTTCTAAGCATATGCTTATGTCTCACGATAATACCCACCTTGAACACCCATCAATTGAAATCATGCTGCCGGGTGGCGGTCGGCGTCGACGGTGGTCAGCGGACGCCAAGTTGGTTACCGTTGAAGAAAGCTTTGAGGCAAGGGGGGGGGGGGGGCGGTCGCAGTGACCAGTGATGAACGCGTTGTCGGCACGTCTGAGGTTAAGCGGCTAGAGCGCCAAGTGCGTGAGCTTGAACGCATGCTGGGCAAGAAAACGATGAAGAATGAGATCCTTCGTGAGGCGCTAGGCAAAGCGGATTAAAAAGCAAGACGATATCTTGTTTAAAACGTGTGTCCTGTTGCAAAATCAAAGAAATACATACATAATTATACCTATGGTATTATACATGCATAGTCACCCGTATATATACGAATATGATCTAAATTATTCATAGTCGTATTTTGATCAATAATATGTGATTTAGGCATTTTATTACAATTATAAGTTAATTTTTATGGCTAATTTCAATTCAATTTTCATTGAATAAAGATTCATAATCTTTTTCTATATCTTGACAAATAACACTAATAAACTGTTAATATAATCTCCATTGGGGTATATGGCTCCAAAAATTCAATCTAAAGGAGGATTATATGAACTTTGAAGAAGTAAATCTGATTGATGCACCCACTGACGCTGAATTCTGGGGTGCTGCCGTTGGCGCAACTCTCTTAACAGTTGGCATTGGCCTTCTCTTTATCTCTTAAGCAGGAAGGAACTGAAAATGATTATGCAAGAAATCGATATCATCGACGCGCCGCTATCTGATGCGACGCAAGGTGCAGCTTTCGGCATTACAGTTGGTCTCGCTATTTTGGGACTAATTTTAGTTTGCTAAGATGAAAGCGGCCGTTTCACCGTACCCTCGGTGATGGCCCTAATGATCGAAGAAAACAACTAAATGGAGGTTTTGATGGCTTTACTATTAGGTCTAGGTGTGGGGAGTGTTTTCGGTATCGCAATTGCCGTGACTATCTGCGCTGTTCGACGTTCTCGGTCTAGTCGGGTAGAAGTCAAGGCATCGTAACTTGAACTTCTTTGATAATGGAGCGGGCGTGGTGTTTATTGTCACGCCCGCTACCTCATCTGTTTTATGAATTGATCGGTACTGGATTGACCCTTGAAGCTCAAATTACGACCTTCTATAGAATTTTATCAAATCAGCGATGACCTATATCATGTGTATGATGTATCAGCATCTCGGCACTTCAAGCTGGGGGCACAGGAAGTCGGTTGGCTTCAGCTTCTGGATGGCACGGTCACGGTTGAGGAATTGAGCCAATTGATTCCAAAGGAATATTTCGAGACCTTTCTTGAAACGGTGCGGCGCCTAGGCTTTTTGCAGGGCGATGAAAAGAAACAGGATTTTTCACTTTTCAAGATCAAGCTGTTCATGTTCGACCCCACACAACTAATCGCGTCACTAGGAAAATTTGCCAACGGATACCGCCTGTTCCTGATGTGGGGCAGCCTGCCGATTTTATTGATAAATCTGTTGTTGTTGTCGGCTGTAGTTTCACAGGCTCAAGCCATATTCGACGCAAACCAGTTATCTTGGGGCATGGTGGTCTTCTATCTGTTCACCGTACTGGTCTCAGGCGCGATGCACGAGGGCTCGCACGCGCTAGTTGCCAATGCCTTCAATGTGAAAGTACCGCGCATTGGCTTGATGCTATTTTATCTTCACCCTGCTTTTTATGCGGACGTGAGCGGGATCAACCTACTGCAGGACAGGAGGAAACGGGTTGAGGTTCTACTAGCGGGCATCATGGCCAACAATCTTCTGGCATTTTTTGGCTTGCTCGTTGCATCTGCTCCCGTCAGCGACACGGTTTTGTTTTATGCCGTTTTGTTCACCGGAGCCAACCTCATTTTGGTGCTGATCAACCTGATTCCATTCGTTGAATATGACGGCTATTACGTCTTCCAAGAGCTGCTTGGCGAGCCACAGTTCTCACGCAAAGCGCTAGTGAATCTATTAACGCCGCAGAAAAAGCGCGTTGAATATGTGGTTTACGGCATTATCAGCCTGTTGTTCCAGATTGGCCTAGTTGTATCGATTTTGACGCTGGTTTGGCGTGGGGTACTCCTTTTATGGGATTCGGCTTGGGTAGATATAGTCTGTTTGGCGTTGATCGCCCTCTCCATTCCTGCGGTTCTTATTTTCCGGGTCAAAGAGGTAAAGTAGTATTTTATGGAACAATTACAGTTCAATCCATTCTCGTTAGTTGCGCAGCAAGGAAAAGATATCATTATCAACGCAACGCCCGAGCTGAGCACCCGCTTTGAAGGACGCCACCGGGACATCGTGGATTATTTCGTTCAGAAAAAGACTTTTTCCGAACGGGAAGCATTGGCTTTGATTGCGCCAACGCGACTACAGGAGATGCTGTCGAAGCGGATTTTCCTAAAGGAACCCCTTGAGGATATTAACGGCCGTTATTCCCGGCAGTTGGGGTTTTTCTCAATCACGTCTGATGATCCGGAAGGTCGCCATGAACAGCTGCGCCAAGCGCATGTGCTAGTGCTCGGCGCCGGGGCCATAGGCAGCCATGTCAGCTGGAATATGGCGGCTATTGGTGTTGGCAAGATCACCATCGTTGATTTTGATAGGGTCGAGGAAAGCAACCTGAACCGCCAATATATGTACGCACCTAGCGATATCGGCCAACTGAAGGTGCATGTTCTAGGCGAAAAAATTAAGGCGTTCAATCCGACGGTGGAGGTTGTATCTATTGATCGCAAGATCTCTTCCGATGCGGATGTCTTGGAGCTGGCGAGTGGTGTTAGCCTCATCGTCAAGGCGATTGACACGCCTGAAGAGTCGATGAGCTGGGTCAACGCGGTCTGTGTAGAGAAAGGTATCTCTTTTGTTAGCGGTGGTTTCATAGACCATATGGGGGTTGTTGGGCCGAACTATATCCCAGGTAAATCCACCTGTTTCGCCTGCCATGGCTCCACTGGGGATGTAAGGCGATTGTACGGTATGGGGCCTACCTTCGGGCCACTCACGAGCTTGGTGTCTTCCATGCTCGCCATGATGGCTTTCAAGATCTTGGTGAAAGAGGATGATGCCCTTGCTGACAAGATGTTTACCTACAATACCGATAGCGGCGAATGGCAGAGTCAGGATGTAAGCCCGGAAACCAATAGCTGTCAGGTGTGTGGCCGAGAAGCCGCCGAGGCGGGCAGCCATGAAGCTCCAAAGGAAAGCAAACCGGGACTGTGGCCTTTAAGAGCATCAATGATGGCCATGATGATGCTTACGCTGGTATTGAACCAGTTTTTTGACCAGTCGTTGGTGGGCACGATGACGTTCTTTCTGATGTTTCTGATTATTCCTGTTGTCAAGGCTTTGACCGAGGGCAGCCATACGAAGGCACGGCGCGAATTCTTCATTTTGTCGTGCATCTATATTGGATTCAGCCTGCTTTCAATCACCCTGGCGGCGCTCATTGATGGCGGTGGCGTCACTTGGCCGTCTTCTCTACGCGAAGCAATGGATGGCCTGCGTTTGGCCAGTGCTATGCTGCTACAAAGTGTGATGGCAATCACCTTTATATTTTTCTCGATATGCGGTGTGTCGGAGTTTGGACCCAAGGTGGTCAAATTCCTGAACCAAGAACTGTAAGGAATATTGAAATGAGCAAAATCTATTACATATCTTTGGTCCTGTTGGCCTGTTCCTTCGCCGGTCTGATCATCCTGTCCGATACATGGACCAAAAAGATCGGTGTGAGCCAGACGACGGGTCTGTCCTCGTTTGGTGTGCTGTATGCGGTGCTGGCTATCTTTATATTTTGGAAAGCTCGTGCCTAGGCACAGGATCGATTTTTTGACTAGGGATGCGAGCAATCGTCTACCTGCGGGATAGAGACCGTCTGGTGATAAGACGAATAATTAATGTTGGAATTTATGATGGGTGTTATTGCTACCTATATCTCTTTTCTTTTTGATCCTAAAAAGGCTTACGAAAGCGCGTTGAACAAGAAAGTTTGGACGTTGGTGGTTCCGCTGATCGCCACCATCCTATTCACAACTTTGCTGAATATTTATTATTATAACAATATAGATATGGCTTGGCTGATCAACCAGATGGTGGCTGGTGCACCCGAACAGCAACGCCAATCGATGATCGAAAATCTCACCAAGGAAAGGCTGATCGGGATCAGCATGGTAGGGGTGGTGTTCCTAGCGCTCGCTATCAATCTAGCCCGCGCTTTCATCTATTGGGTAATCCTGAAAATCAAGGGAAATTCTCTGCGCTTTATCCGGCTGTTTGCGATCACTATGTGGTCCACCGTGCCCGTGCTGTTGATCCTTCCTGCGGGTATCTTGAATATCAGTTTGGCTATCAACCAACAAATTCTTCCAAATGACGTGAATCCGGTGTCTCTCAACCAACTGCTGTTTCACCTGCCTAGTAGCTCACCTTTGGGACAACTCCTATCCACCTTCAGTCTTGTGAATGTATGGGAGATTTTCCTAATTCTGGTGGGCCTGCGGCTAGCAGCCGGTTTATCGCTCGCGCAATCCTTCACTATCGCCTGTTTTCCCGATGTCCTATTCTATGGGATATGGATCATAACCATTCTGGTTGCTTAGGGGGCAAGTAATGAAGAACCGGATCCTTTGGAGCCTAGCCGTACTATTCATCCTGTTGTCCCCCTTAATCCTGAAATTGTTTAATGGGGCATCGGTCATTAATGTCAATGCCAATCCGGTTGAGCGACGGATAATCCGGGAATCTGTGCTCGCATCGGGCAACCTTGTTTTTCGAGACGAAGTAATTCTCTCGCCTGAGATTATTGCGCGCGTGCGCTCGGTTTTGGTGCGCGAGGGCGAGCGTGTTCAAAAGGGAAAGATACTGATTTATCTTGATGATCAGAACCTACAGCAAATGATCTCTTTGCAGAAAGCGCAGGTTGCCATCGACAGGGAAAATGTTGAACGGCAGAAGATCAACGTTAAAACGCTGGAAATCCTGTTCGAACGGCAAAGCAGCCTCCTAAACAAAGGCTTTGTCTCAAAAGCCAGATATGACGAAGCCTTCTATGCCCACGAAGCAGCCAAAGCTGAGTTGAAAGCAGGGATATTGACTGTTCGGCGCGCGGAGGCCGCGATGAAACAGGCAGAACAAAGGCTGCAACAAACAGTTATCAAAGCACCTATATCGGGAACAGTAGTTTCCATCGGCATTAAGGCTGGTGAAACGGCTGTGCCGAGCGCGACCGGCATTCCGGGCTCGAGCCTGCTGACTATCGCGAAGCGGGACTCAATCTTAGTTGACTTGAATATTGACGAAAACGACATATCGCGCCTATCGCTTGATAACGAAGCCTTAATCAGTTGTCCGACCTTCCCTGATGATGGACTGAAGGGAAAGATAAGCGAAATTGCACTAAGCCCAAGGAGTGCGACGCGTGGGTTTGCTACCAACGATGCTGTCGGCCGATCCTATTCGGTTAAGGTAAATGTCCTGGGAAAAGAGATTTCAAAACTACGCCAGGGCATGTCATGCCGCGCTAGGGTTTTTACATCTAACCCCGATCCGGTCCTATCAATCGCGGTGCAGGCGGTACTGAGCGATCAGTCTTGGGGCGATGACGGAGTCAGCTTACCGATGAACCAACGCAATAGAGCTGAGAAATATGTTTTTGTTGTTTCAAACGGTTTTGCCAAGAAACGCTCCATCGTCACTGGCAATGCGGATGACGAATATCAAGAGGTGATCCAAGGACTCTCGGAAAACGATATGGTGATCATTGGTCCTTACCGGATATTATCCTCGCTTGCCAACAATTCGCGTGTTTCACCTCAAGCGTTGGAGGAAAAAGGAAATGCTGCCTCTTATTGATTTTCGCAATATCCGGAAGGAATATGTCACGGGCGGGCAGGAGATTTTTGCACTGAACAATGTTAGCCTGCAGATACGGTGCAACGACTATATCGCGATCATCGGCTCATCAGGGTCAGGTAAATCCACCATGATGAATATCATTGGCTGTTTGGATAAGCCGTCATCCGGCGACTACAGGCTGGACGGTGTGAGTGTGTCTTGTATGTCTGACAGTGCGCTATCGACCGTCCGCAACCGAAAAATCGGCTTTATTTTTCAAAATTTCAATCTGTTACCCCGTTTCTCGGCGCTGAAGAATGTGATGCAACCGCTAATCTATCGCCGCATACCGACAAGAGAACGGCAACGGATGGCGGAGATTGAGCTAGAACGAGTTGGGCTCTCCGACCGGAAGCACCACCTTCCAACGGAGTTGTCCGGTGGCCAGCGACAACGGGTGGCAATCGCGCGAGCGCTTGTAACCAAACCATCATTGCTGTTAGCTGACGAGCCCACTGGCAATCTGGATTCGGTTACCACGGCCGATATTCTAAGATTATTTGATCAGCTGCATACCGAAGGCCAAACAGTGGTAATGGTGACCCATGATGACGAAGTCGCAAGGCGTTGCCGTCGCCGCATCACGTTGGTTGATGGCAGCATCTCTCATGATACAGTGCTTCGTTGATGTTCATATTTCTGCAATGTTTTTCGTTGGCGCTCGACAGCCTTTGGACACGAATTTCGCGGAGTATTATCACTTCACTTGGCATTGCTGTCAGCGTGGCTGCAGTCATCTCGGTCGTCTCGATTATCCAAGGGTTATCCTATTCTGTTTTGCGCAGTTTTGAGGGCTTGGGCACCAATGTCCTGACGATCCAATCTGAGACGCCTTTCAGAGATCAACTTTTGGGAAAATCTAACCGCCTGACGATGGAAGACTATCTCTTGATTAAGAAGAAGTTTGGTGGCGTTGGCCGGATCATCCCGTTTTTTTCTCCTTTTGGACAATTCGGCGCTCGCATTTCAAGCGACGCCCATGAAAGCCAGACCCGAGCCATCGCTGTTACCTCTACCTATAAAGATGCGATCCAGGTTTTCCCAGTTCTTGGACGTTTCATCGTTGACAGCGACAATAGCTCGGCACGCAAGGTCTGTGTGATCGGAGAACGCGTTCGCAAGAATTTGAAGATGCCTAGAAATCCGATTGGGCATTTCATCAATATCGGGGGCTCATCTCTGAAGGTTGTCGGAGTGATGGAGGAACGCGGCGATATCCTTGGCATCAGTCAGGATGATTATATCGTCGTGCCCTTTGCTATTGGCCAACGGCTGCTGCCTAACGAGGCTATGCAAGATATTTCCATCCTCATTGATCTTCAAGATTTATCACGAATGAAAGAACTCCAGATGCGCATCGTCCAAGCGCTGCGCGATGCGCATAACCTCACGTCAGACGAGGAAGACGATTTTCGCGTCCAGTCCGCTGAGCAGCTAACGAGATCAGTGTCGAGTGTGACGGACTCGATTACTCTGGTGCTAGGTGGTGTGGTTGGAATATCGTTGATCGTGGGTGGTATTGGCATCATGAATATCATGCTTGTATCGGTCACTGAGCGCACACGGGAAATTGGTATCTGCAAGGCTTTGGGCGCGCAGCGGTATGAAATCCTTTTGCAGTTTCTGCTGGAGGCAATCACCTTGTCTTTGTTAGGCGGCATTCTGGGGCTTGCCGCGGGATGGCTGATAGGTTTCTTAGCCGTCCTGTTTATTCCTGGCCTTCCTCCCCCTGTTGTACCCTTCTGGGCTGTCCTGTTATCATTAGCATTTTCAAGTCTTGTAGGGCTGATCTTTGGGGTTGCCCCAGCGGCTAAAGCTGCTGATCTCGATCCAATCGCGGCCCTGCGTTACGAATAGAAGCCTAAGGTGCGTTCCCAATTAGAGATTTTCATTTAAGCAAGTTTGTGATTCAAAACTTATTTATGGAGGAGAGGATGGGATTCGAACCCACGATACCGTTGCCGGTATACCTCCTTAGCAGGGAGGCGCTTTCAGCCGCTCAGCCACCTCTCCTCACAAATACTTGCATCAGATTATGCGCTTAAGAGCGCAAAAGCCGCCTGATATTTAAGCTGCTTTTTGGATACAAAATGGCTTCTACTGACCTACCCTTCTTGCGTCAAGACTAATCGTCATCGGAGTAGGCTTTTTTTACACTATTTTCTGCTTGCAGGTTAAGCTATTTATAGCAAAACCAACAAGATCGGGGCGCCTAACTTCATCGCCAATCGAACTTGCCAAAAAGAATTAGCTCGCAGGTATTCCTGCACCTAGGTCAATCCAGTTAGCAGGAAGCCGCCAATCTGAAGACGCGATTTCACCGCGTATGTTTTTTTCAATGAAAGGACCCTCTTTTTCCATAGGTATGGCCAAAGAGACAATGTAATTAGGGTCGCCGGTTTTGTCGCAAATGGGAAACATGGTTAGCTCCAGCGCCTGAGTATATCCTCGGCTATAGCGGCTCTGCACATGTAAATAGCCAGCGACTGGCCGATGACACATGGTTTGAAGCATGGCCAAAACCTGCGCCCGCTGCGCCGATTCTACATATTGCAGATAATCTTGGCCGGTAATTTCGGCATTGATCCTCGCCGTAATATGTGAGCCCGTCAGCAATACCATAAGCGATGAGGGCATAACCTGGGCGATTGAAATATCCGGCAACAAATCAGGAATATTGGCAGCTTTTAGCGACAGCCGCGGGGGCAGCAACCCATGCTCATGTTTTGGCAGGGAACGCCAAACTCGTTCCAAACGTTCGCTCTTTTCGGTCCGTTCAGTCATAGGATGACATTTAATACTCTAATCCAATTAATTATATAGCTGTGTGACATTACTGGCATAAAGAAGCCGACAACTCCCTTAATACCGAAGCAAGGTTAAGGGTCGGTAAAAACTGATAGCTAATGACTTTCCCGCCAAGCAAGCATTGTTTCAATCAATCTCTGAATAGGCTTTTGCACCCGCAAAGCCCGTACCGGCATATAATCAAATGGCCAGTTTTCATTCATGTAGGTCGCTTGCGATAATTCCAATTGCACGCCGTGTACGCCCCTATCCGGGCAACCATAGCGCCGCGTAATATAACCACCACGAAACCGCCCATTCAAAACAGTACTGTATTGTTCATCTAACAGGGCTTGTGCCAGCAGGTTTTCCCCAAGTCCGTTACCGCAGCTTTTGCCGCTGTTTGTTCCAAAGTTGAAATCCGTTAAACGCCCATTGAAAAATCGCGGCACTTCAGAGGCTATCGAATGCGCATCCCACAACAAGGCATAACCATGTTGGGCTTTGATGCGTTCAAGTTCCTCTTGCAGCATTTGGTGATAAGGTTGCCAGTAAGCCTCTGTCCGCTCGCCAACCTCTGCCTTGCCAGGGGCTTGCCCCAGCTTGTAGATGGGCTCGTCATTAAAGGTAGTTGTCGGGCAAAGCTCGGTTACATTCTGACCGGGATATAGGCTTTTTCCCAAAGGATCGCGGTTCAAATCAATCACATAGCGTGAATATTTGGCCGTCAGTATCGTCACATCCATTTCAGAAAGAAAATCATAAAGCCTGGGCAAATGCCAATCGGTATCCGCCCGCAAATGCGCCGCATCACTCATACGCGGTGCAAAAGGCCCCAAGCTTTCACCGCTGTGAGGCATCGAAACAATCAGCGGCCCATTGCCCCGTTTGATATCATAGATATCTCTCAAAAAGCGTTACTCCCCATATGGGTAGATGGCAGCAAGTCCTCAATATAAATATTGAGGCTACCCGTCGCAACCAGATCGCGGATCGCTTCAATATCGGGTGCAAAAAATCGGTCACATTTATAAAAATCAACGCGTTCCCGCACCAAAGCATGCACTTTTTCCAATGTTTCACTGCTGGTACCGGGGCGGTGAAAATCAAAGCCTTGCGCCGCTGCCATCAGTTCTATTGCCGCCACTGCGCCTGCGTTTTCCGCCATTGTCAGCAAGCGCCGCGCCGAAGACGTTGCCATCGAAACATGATCTTCCTGACCCGCAGATGTTGGGATGCTATCAACACTGCCTGGATGCGAAAGCATTTTATTTTCGCTCACCAGTGCAGCCGCTGTTACTTGCGCGATCATAAAACCACTGTTAAGGCCACTGTCTTTTACCAAAAACGCAGGCAAGCCTGACAGATTAGGGTCCACCAGCAAAGCCGTTCGGCGCTCGGATATTGAACCAATCTCAGCTATCACCACCGCCAGCATATCTGCTGCCATCGCCACAGGTTCCGCATGAAAATTTCCGCCAGAGAGAATATCCCCATTTTCTATAAAAATCAGAGGATTATCCGTCACGGCGTTGGCCTCAGTTAACAGGGTTTCTGCCGCCTGTCGCATCACGCCCAAAGCCGCGCCCATCACTTGTGGTTGGCACCTTAGGCTGTATGGATCTTGTACTTTTTCGCAATCCTCGTGGCTTTCGCGGATTTCACTACCCGCCAGCAAACTTCGGTATACAGCCGCCACATCAATTTGGCCCTGCTGACGTCGCACAGCGTGAATGCGCGCATCAAACGGCACGTCGCTACCTTTCATGGCATCCACCGACATCGCGCCCGCAATCACAGCAGACGCAAAAACATTCTCAATTTCAAACAGGCCCGCTAGCGCAAGCGCGGTTGAGACTTGCGTACCGTTCAAAAGCGCGAGGCCCTCTTTGGCCGCCAAAACCAGCGGTTCAAGCCCGATCATCGCCAGTGCTTCTTTGGCACTGATGATTTGGCTCTTGTAGCGCACATCGCCATATCCCAACAAAACCGCTGACATATGGGCGAGTGGTGCCAAATCCCCCGAGGCCCCAACAGAACCCTTGGCTGGAATTACAGGGTATAAGCCATTTTCCAACAGCGCGAGCAAGGCTTTGATCACCTTTAGCCGCACCCCTGAATAGCCCTGCGCCAAGCTGCTGGCTTTCATAGCGAGCACCAGGCGCACAACGCCATCAGAGAGAGGCGCGCCCGTGCCTGTTGCATGGGAAAGCACCAGATTTTCCTGGAGTTTCTCAACATCCTGCGGCGCGATGCGCTGATTGGCCATCAAGCCAAAGCCTGTATTTATGCCGTAAGCCGTATCGCCGTGCTCGATCAGATCGCTCACTGTTTTGCGCGCGGCTTCAATACGGGCGGTGTCGGCATGGTCAAGCTGTAACTCGGTCGGCTGTTCATAGATATGGCGCAGATCACGTAAACTAAACGTACCGGCGCGGCGAACCATTTTATGGTGTGTCATCATGCTTCCTTCAACTGCCTAACATAGGCAAATTCAGCCCTTTTTCACGCGCACATTCCTTGGCGCTTTCGTAACCCGCGTCCGCGTGGCGCATCACCCCGGTTGCCGGATCATTCCAAAGCACACGGCCAATGCGTTCAGCAGCAGCCTCGGTACCGTCACACAAAACAACGACGCCCGAATGCTGGCTAAAGCCCATACCAACACCGCCGCCGTGGTGCAGGCTTACCCATGTAGCCCCCGACGCCGTATTTAAAAGCGCGTTCAACAAGGGCCAGTCCGACACTGCGTCAGAGCCATCCTTCATGGCCTCGGTTTCGCGGTTGGGGCTGGCAACTGAGCCGCTATCCAGGTGGTCACGCCCAATCACCACTGGCGCACTCAATTCGCCCGATTTCACCATTTCATTGAAGGCCAGCCCTAACCGATGGCGTTCCCCTAAGCCCACCCAGCAAATGCGGGCAGGCAACCCCTGAAACTGGATGCGTTCCCGCGCCATATCCAACCAGCGGTGCAAGTGTGGATCACCCGGGATCAGTTCTTTCACTTTGGCATCGGTTTTATAAATATCTTCCGGGTCACCCGACAAGGCCACCCACCGAAACGGCCCAATGCCCCGACAAAAAAGCGGTCGGATATAGGCAGGCACAAAACCGGGGAAATCAAAGGCGTTTTTAACGCCCTCTTCAAATGCGACCTGGCGGATATTATTGCCGTAATCAACAGTAGGCACACCTGCCTCGTGAAACGCCAACATCGCTTTCACATGCACCGCCATCGAGGCTTTTGCTGCAACCGCGACTGCTGCAGGGTCGCTTTCCCGTTTGGCAATCCATTCGCCCACGGTCCAGCCTATAGGCAGGTAACCGTTCACAGGATCATGCGCCGAGGTTTGGTCGGTTACAATATCGGGCCGCATGCCCCTTTCCACCATCTGTGGCAATATCTCCGCCGCATTGCCGAGCACGCCTACAGAAATGGCTTTACCGCCCGCATGGGATTTTACGATGATCGCCAGTGCTTCCTCAACACTGTCAGCGCGCGCATCCAGATAGCCCGTATTCAGCCGCGCTGCGATGCGGCTTTCCTGACATTCGATCGCCATCAAGGAAGCCCCAGCCATGGTGGCCGCCAGCGGCTGCGCCCCGCCCATACCACCAAGGCCTGCGGTTAATATCCATTTGCCCGCAAGGGTGCCGCCAAAATGTTGCCGCCCCATTTCAACAAAAGTTTCATATGTGCCCTGCACAATACCCTGGCTGCCAATATAAATCCACGAGCCCGCAGTCATCTGGCCGTACATCATCAAACCCTTTTTATCGAGTTCGCTGAAATGTTCCCATGTAGCCCAGTGCGGCACCAAATTGGAGTTTGCAATCAAAACCCGGGGCGCATTTTCATGGGTGCGGAATACGCCAACAGGCTTGCCTGATTGGACTAAAAGTGTCTCATCACCTTCCATTTCGCGCAGGGTGTCGACGATCTTGTCATAACAGGCCCAGTTGCGTGCTGCCCTGCCTATGCCTCCGTAAACCACCAATAACTCAGGGTTTTCTGCAACGTCAGGATCAAGATTATTCATCAACATGCGCATGGGCGCTTCTGTCGCCCAGCTTTTACAGCTAAGCGCTGAGCCGGTTGGGGCGTGAATATCAGGTCGGTTTTTCATAACATCCTCAAAAAATCTATTTACCTATTGGCGCTGTGTTTGCACCTACGTTGGAAAATTGCGCCGTCAATTCATATCTGTCACCCGGATATAAAAGGCGGGCAAAACTGGCGACCCGTGGCCCAGTCCATGTTCTGCGGGTAATCTCAAGACACGGCGTTGTCTCACTTACCCGAAGAAGGAATGCTTCATAACTGTCCGGCTTCACCGCGCGCACCACATGTTCGGCGCGCAGCAGCGGCGCGACAGCGAGCAGATATTCTGTTGTGGTGATGGCTTTAAAATTCTGATCCAGCATACCGGGTGCCACCAACGGATTTACCCAGCGTTCCTCAAGCTCAACTGGCCGCCCGTCGCCCATATGCAGGATCACGGTATGAAACAGGGTAATCTCGGCGCTTTCGCTAAATTCAGCGACAACCTCGCCGCCCGGCGTGCTGGCCTCCAGCACGTGCACCAAGGCGGACCAGACCTCACCGCGCCGCGCCAATTCCTCGCGGATGCTGATAATATCAGCCGCGTGACCGCGCATGCGTCGCCCAGCGACAAAACTGCCCTTGCCTGCCCGGCGTACAATATGGCCTTCTTCGCGTAATTCTCTCAGCGCCCGGATCACCGTCATGCGGGAAACACCAAGGGTTTTCACCAAGTCATTTTCGCTCGGCAATTGATCTCCTGCGCCGTAAGCGCCATTCTCCACTGCAAGCAAAATATGGTCTTTCACGGCACCGTAACGTGTTTGCATCAGGCTTTCCTCACAGCCGCAGCTACGGTGCCAACCAGATCTTGGTAGCGCGCGAATATCTGGTCTTCATCCTTATGCTTGCCGCCTTCAATCACCCATTTTCCTGCCACCATCACATCCGTGATCGGGTTGGGTTGGCCCGCAAATACCAACGCGTCCATAATCTGACCGCAGGCTGCCCCTGCGAAAGCAAGTTTGGATTTGTCTAACACAATCAGATCAGCGCGCTTGCCCACAGCGATTTCGCCGATAGGCTGGCCCAGCGCCTTTGCCCCGCCCTGTGCGGCACTACCCCATAAAAATGCGCCTACATGCCCCGCGACAGACGCACCCGTGTCTACAGTGCCCTCAGAGCCAGCTGCACCCGCTAAAACCGAGCGTTCCTGGCGGGCCAGTCGCAGGCCATATTCCAAAAGCCGAAGCTCCTCACGCGTGTCAATGCTGATATGGCTGTCCGAGCCAATGCCCCACTTGCCGCCCTGTTCAATAAATTCAGACAGCGGGAAAAGGCCGTCCCCCAAATTGGCCTCAGTTGTTGGACACAGCCCAACAATGGCACCGCTTTGGGCGATATCTTGCCATTCCTGTTTGCTTACATGAGTGGCATGGATAAGGCACCAGCGCTCGTTTACGGGCTGACTGTCCAACAGCCATTCGACCGGACGCTTACCGCTGTGGGCAAGGCATGCCTCAACCTCGGCTGTCTGCTCGGCGATATGAATATGGATGGGCGCTCGCATATCAATTTTATCAAGCGTATCGATGATGGGCGCAAAGCTATCTGGCGCAACAGCTCGCAGCGAATGAAAGGCAAGCCCCAATTGATGACGGCCAGATAGACGCGCTGACAATATCTGCAACAAGCGGCAAAATTCATTTCGGTCATGCACAAATGGTATCTGCGCTGAAGCCGGTGGTTTTCCACCAAAGTCAGCGGCCTCGTAGAAAACTGGCAGATGGGTAAGCGCGATGCCCGTGGCATCTGCGGCAGCGATCATCGCATCCGACATCGCCAAAGACTGATCAAGATGATTGTTATGCAGATAATGAAATTCGCCAACTGCGCTGTAACCAACCTTGAGCATTTCCACATAAAGTGCGGCAGCGACAATTTCCTGAGCCCCGGGTGTCATGTGCGCCGCAAAGCCGTACATAGCCTCACGCCAACTCCAAAAATCTGACTTTCCGCCAGACGGATTTGTGGATTTATATTCTGCAAGCCCGGCAAAAGCCCGCTGAAATGCATGGCTATGAAGATTGGCCATCGCGGGCAAAACCGGGCCATACACATGCACGCCCTCAGGTACAGAGCATCCACTAGCTACCGACAAAATCATCCCGTCGGTATCCAGTGTCAGGCAAATATCTTTTGCCCAACAGTCGCCTAGCAGGCCTTCAGAAAAATAGAGCTTTTGCATATCAATCCCCACTTGTATATACAAGTTCAACCAAGCTGGCTTCCCTGTCAACAGCATGCTGTGATAGGATTAAGCCAGAAACAAGGGCTGCGGGAAAATGACAAGTGTTTGACAGGCTTTACCGGAATATTCATATCGCCGCCATGACCACTGGCGGCGCGCCTTACGGGGCCATTCGCGGTGGCGCAGTTGGCGTGAAAGACGGACGAATCGCCTTCATTGGCAAATCAAGCGACTTACCCGGCGAGCAATGTGCGGCACACAGCGAAGACTGCGACGGCGCTTGGGTTTTCCCCGGATTCATTGATTGCCACACCCACTTGGTGTTTGGCGGCAACCGCGCGCGTGAATTTGAAATGCGGTTAGAGGGCGCAAGCTACCAGGAAATTGCTCAATCTGGTGGCGGCATATTGTCGACGGTTAAGGCCACACGAGCCGCCAGTATGGAAGACCTTACCAGCTCCGCCAGCAAGCGGTTGGCGCGGCTGGCGGCAGACGGAGTGACAACAGTTGAGATTAAATCCGGCTATGGGTTGACTCTGGAAAACGAGATGAAAATGCTGATTGCTGCCAAAGCGGCGGGTGAAATTGTTGGCGTTCAGATAGAGGCAACATTCCTGGGCGCGCATGCCTTGCCGCCTGAATATACGGGAAACGCTGATGGGTACATTGATCATATCGTTACCGTAATGATTCCGGCGATTGCCAAATCTGGGCTGGTAACAGCGGTGGACGCCTTCTGCGAAACCATAGGTTTCAGCCCTGATCAAACCGCACGTGTGTTTGAGGCCGCCATAGCCCACGGACTGCGTATAAAGCTACATGCGGATCAGCTTTCCGATCTGTCGGGCGGTGCCTTGGCAGCCCGTTACTGTGCGCTGTCTGCTGATCATTTGGAATATGCGAACGAGACAAGCATTGCGGCAATGGCAGCGGCGGATACGGTGGCTGTGCTGTTGCCGGGCGCCTATTATACCCTTGGCGAAAGCCAGCGTCCGCCAATCGCTCTGATGCGCCAACACGGTGTTGATATGGCGCTGGCTACCGACATGAACCCCGGCAGTTCACCGGTTTCATCGCTGCAATTGATACTACATATGGGCTGTACATTGTTTGGGCTGACACCGGAAGAAGCCCTGGCAGGTATCACCCGAAATGCCGCCAAGGCGCTAGGCCTACAGGACCGGGGCACGCTGGAAGTGGGGAAGCGCGCCGATATGGTATTTTTCGAGATGGATGAACCCGCCGAGCTGGCCTACTGGGTCGGCGGTGTGGTGCCTAACAAAATCGTGCGGGCAGAAACAAGCTAAATTCCGCGATTTTATTTGGCAGAAGAAAGACCTTTGGAGAAATATAGCGGGGCAAATCGCACCAGAAACAACAGGAAAGCCGCGCACCAAAACACAGCCGATAACTTGATCAAATGATCGTAGCCTTGGGGCCACAAAGCTGCAGCCAGTCTCAGAACAGCGGCCAAATTGATCGCTGTATAAATTCTGCTCAGCATCCGGCTATCCGCCAAGGGAAGCCCCGCATGACCAAGCGAGGCACGGCTCATCACCGCAAGGGTGGTGCTACCAACACCGCCTATAGTCCAAGCGTGTAGCGCAGCGTTTAGGGGCACCAAACCCGCACTGGAAAGCGCCAAGAGCAAAAACCCAATCGGAACCCAAAGATAAGAAATATGCAACACTGCGACGATGGGAGATGCCAAGGTTTGCAAACCCTGCCAACGTATTAGCCGGATAAAATGCAAGGCTGCTGCAAACCCTGCTGCAGCCACGAACCAAAGGCCGTCAGCGCCGCTCAAGAAAGCCAGCAATACCCCGGCGACGACAAAAATTGCAAGACCGTCAAACCGGTTAAACATCTGCGGTAGCACCGCAGCGCCTTGGCCCCGAAGCCAGTTTCCGGTGAAGGCAGGAATAATGCGCCCGCCAATGATTGTGATCAAAAGCAACAGCACCGACAGCCCTGCCTGCCAGCCGGGAAATGGCAGGGATACCATGCCAAGACGGGCCAGATTAGCGGCCATAGCCGCTGCACCGAGCAAGGCGAAAACGGCTATCACCTTCAGGTTCCGCCAGTTTTTACCGAGCATAATTTCACGCGCAGCGATGCTTATAAACAGAACAAAAAATATCATTTCGGAGGCGAACCGAATGGGTTCAGCCAAAAATCCGGCGAGCAGCAATATTTCAGATATACGCGCAACAAGCCACGGCAGCACAAGCGCACCCAGCATAAGTCCTCGCACAGGGGGGCGACCTGTCCAATTGGGAATTGCCGTTAGCGCAAAGCCCGCCACAACAGCACCGCCGTAGCCAAATACAAGCCCGTGCGCATGCCACTGCAGCATATCAATGCCTGCGGAATTACCGCCTAGCCCCGTAAGATAGGCCACCCAAAAAACCAGCGAGAGCAAGGCCCACAGCGCCGCGAGAAAGAAAAATGCCCGGTAACCACCGGCTAAGATCGCTGGGCCACTGTAAGGTGGATTTAATACTGCCATAGTGTCCTCGACTTTGATTTGTTCCGTCTTATAGGGCTAATTTCGCGCGTGATATTCCGGTATTTTACACATATGCACACCCGTGTGCACACAGTGTGCATAAAGTGCGCAAATGTGTGCAGCCTTGAGCAACTCTGTGCATATTTTATGCGCTTCTGTCTACTTTGTGCCGCTCGCAAAAAATACGCAAGACGGCGGACTGTCGCAGCCCCACCGCGACCATAAAAACGGGTGCCAGACATTCGCCTTTTTTCAAATATTGTCGTTTCAAAGACCGGGTGGCGATACCGGGTCAAGCTGCACAAATTCCTGCAGCCAATTTTGGAAAGCATGCCCGTTTAAAATTACAATGCCGCCGTAGTTGACAGCGATAAAACCACGCCGCCGGTAATCGGATAATATTTTGGAAATTGCCACGCGGCTGACGCCCATCAGATCAGCAAGCTCGGTCTGGGTAATTTCTATAGTTTTTTCTGCTGTTCTATCTATTTTGCTTTCTTGAGTGCCTTCCGCGGCGCTTTCCACTGTATGCACATCGGTCCCGGCCCGGCGATCAACATGGAGATCAACATGGAGATCAACTTGAGCCATCTGCAACAATTGCTTGCCGAGACGAAATTTCAGCGGATAACGCCGCAGATCGTCCAGCCATTCCAAAAGCGCATGCAGCCTAAGTGTCATATTGGCAAGCAACGGCCCTGCCAACTGGGGCTCGCCCGCCAGCAGCCGGTCAAAATTCGCTTTTGAGATATGACAAATTGATGTCTCACCAACAGCAAAACCATCGTGGGTGCGCGGCAGGTCAGCAAACAGGGTCAATTCGCCGTAACATTGATCGGCCTCAAACACAGCACTGGTAATGAAACGTCCATTCAAATCATTTTTGCCAAAACAGACCGAGCCAGACTTAATGATAGAAAACCCCTGCGTGCGGTCGCCCCGGGTTTGAATATGCTGACCAGCAGCATACGCCTGCACCGCACCTACTGCATCAAGTTTGGCCCGGACATCTGCTGGCAGCGCCCGGTAAAGCCCAGGAACGCCGAAATTGGAAACATACCGCATTAATCAGGCCTGACGTTAGAATGTAAACAAGTTAGCATTTCATGATAAACACATGTGTTAAAGCGTGTCAGTAATAAAAACCAAACCACCAGCAACCGTTGCGGAGAAAACAATGGCCTACCAATATCTAATCCCTGCAATTTTCTTCGCGTTTGCGCTGGCCGAGATCATGCGGTCGCGATTTTTCCGTATGCCGCACGAAAAAAACGGCGATAAATATGTTGAGATCATCAGCACCGTGCTGCTGATCGGGCTCGTGCAACCGCTTACGCTATTGCTGGCAGGAAAATCAGCGGCCTATCTATTGCCCAGCGCCGCTAACAGTTTGGCTGAAACCGCGTTGGTGCTGCAAGTGGCATTGCTGATCGTATGCGATGATATGGTGCAATATTGGTGGCACCGAGCCTCGCATACGTTTCCGTGGTTATACGGGCTGCACCGCGCGCACCATAATGCTGACTATATGAGCATCCGCATCGTTTATCGCAACAACCTGTTCTATTATGCGCTGATGCCATCGTTGTGGCTGTCAGGCTTGCTTATTTATCTGGGGTTAGGGCCGGTTTATGTGGTTTATATCGTCGTGAAAATGGCGGTGATTTACGGTGCCCATTCCAACGTCCGCTGGGATGAAAAGCTTTATAAAATCAAAGCTTTATCGCCGATTATGTGGCTGCTTGAACACACCATCAGCACACCCGCCACCCACGCCGCCCACCACGGCAAGTATAAAGCCGACCCGGCCACCCATTACACCGGCAATTTCGGCAATCTGTTTTTCTTTTGGGACGTGCTGTTTGGCACCGCCAAAATCACAAGGGGCTACCCCCAGCACATCGGCGTCGAAAATCTCGCGCCCATGAGCGCCGGCGCGCAACTATTATGGCCCTTTATCCACGACAAAACCTCGCCCACCGAAGAGATAACCGAAGAAATGCCAGAAGAAACAGGGGTGATTGACGGCGTTACCCAATCGGCTGAATAAAGGCAAGCTTCACACGAGCGACAAGATACCAAAAGCCAAAAAACAGTGGGCAGGTTATTTTTTGGCCGCGTTGATATAGCGAAAAAACAGGCCCTCGAAAAAAAGATAGCCAAATAACAGCGCCATGAAAAGTCGCTGGCCGTTCTTGAATTCGACCGGCACAAATATAATCAATGCCAGAATCAGTGCCAATACGATCAGCCAGCGGCGTTTGACCCACGCTACCCTGCGGCGCTGTTCCATGAAACCAAAGCCTGCGTCTTTGGCCTCCAGCCCGCGCACCATACGTTTGCCAACAACGGCCATAATTAGCCGATAAAAGAAAAGCGCAGATACCAGCGCAGTGCCATAAATCAGCAGCGGCCAGATGTTCACATAATTGACAAGCATGGGCAACCGGTGGCCAGCAAGCGGTATAATAACGGTTAAAAACAGATGATAAACCAGCAGCGCCGCCCCGCCCCCAAGCCCCACCGCCAATATCAGCAGAATTATCTGCAAGCGCCGATATTTTTCCTCGACCGCGCGTTCAACACTATAAGCAACCGCGCGCCAGCCCACCCGGATCATATAACCGCCACTGCGCGTTATCGGCGTACCCTGCATCTGATCCATAAAAAGCCCCCCGGCAACCTTCAATAATACTCCCAGACAATCATGCGCAGCGCGCTTTAAAATGCAAGCCCCTAAAAGAAATAGCCTTGCATAATTTCAGTCTCTTCGATAAAAAATAGCGATCTAAATTTTGCTATGTTCATCAGGAAAGCCGCTGATCCTAATGACCCCAACAGGCCGGGGAAATTCTCATGCAACCCAAACCACAGCGCGGCGACGATGCCTCAAACCGCCTGCGGAAATAAATCTGGCCCCGGCGCAGCCATTTCGCATGACCAAGGTGTGGCAATTTCGCACGACTAAGCTGTGGCGCAGCGCGCGGCGCTCGGCTATAAACCAAAACATGGCATATAATTCACTCAGAGATTTTATCGAAACGCTTGAGGCGGCTGGCAAACTGGTGCGGGTGTCTGAACCTGTTTCCACTGACCTTGAGATGACCGAAATTCAAACCCGCGTGCTGGCGGCAGGCGGGCCTGCGATATTGTTTGAAAATGTGATCAACGAGCACGGCGAAAAATCCCCGATGCCGGTGCTGGTGAACCTGTTTGGCACTGTGGAACGCGTGGCAATGGGCATGAACCGCCTGCCCCACCAACTGCGCGAAGTGGGCGAAACTTTGGCGTTCCTGCGCCAGCCCGAACCCCCGCGCGGGGTGAAAGACGCCATTAAAATGCTACCGCTCGCCAAGCAAGTGATGGCGATGCGCCCCAAGACCGTGAAAAAAGCACCGGTGCAGGAAATTATACTAACCGGCGACGATATTGATCTGAACAAGCTGCCGATCCAAACATGCTGGCCGGGTGAACCCGCGCCGCTGATCACATGGCCCTTGGTGGTAACAAAAGGCCCATCTGACAAGGCGGAAGACAATTATAATCTGGGCATTTACCGCATGCAGCGGGTGTCGAAAAACCAAACCCTGATGCGCTGGTTAAAGCACCGGGGCGGCGCGCAGCAATATGCCCGCTGGAAAGATATCAGCCCCGAACCTGTGCCCGCAGCCGTTGTGATAGGCGCGGACCCCGGCACCATTTTGGCCGCCGTTACGCCCGTGCCCGATACCCTGAGCGAATATCAGTTTGCGGGCCTGCTGCGCGGCAAAAAGGTGGAGCTGGTGAAATGTAAAACCATACCGCTGGAAGTACCCGCCACCGCCGAGATTGTGCTGGAAGGGTATGTAAGCTTAGACGATTACCGCGACGAAGGCCCCTACGGCGACCATACGGGCTATTATAATAGCGTTGAAAAATTTCCAGTCTTTAATGTGACTGCCATAACGATGCGCAAAGACCCGATATATTTGAGCACCTATACAGGCCGCCCACCGGACGAACCCAGCGTGCTGGGCGAAGCCTTGAACGAGGTATTCATCCCGCTGTTGCAGCAGCAATTCCCCGAAGTGGTGGATTTTTGGTTACCGCCCGAGGGTTGCAGTTACCGCATTGCGGTGGTGAGCATAAAGAAGGCCTACGCGGGCCACGCCAAACGCATCATGACCGGGGTATGGAGCTATTTGCGCCAATTTGTTTACACCAAATTTGTGATCGTGGTGGACGATGACATTGACTGCCGTGATTGGAAAGATGTGATGTGGGCGATTAGCACGCGCATGGACCCGGTGCGCGACATTGTGACCATCGAAAACACCCCCATAGATTACCTCGATTTCGCCAGCCCCGAAAGTGGCCTAGGCGGCAAACTAGGCATGGACGCCACCAACAAAACCGGCAACGAAACCCACCGCGAGTGGGGCGAAAAGATTGCAATGGACGCGGACGTGGTGGAACGTGTGGATAAGATTTGGCAGAGCTTGGGTATCGAGGGGGAGTATAGCAAGATATGGAAGAAATAGACGAAAATGATGCCCTCAAAATTGCTAATATATTTTTTAAGGAGAGAATCCAATCTGTAAAAGGAGCTACAGATTCAAAGGTTTTGTTTGCCCATTACACCAACGCAACATCCGCCCTCTCCATTATTAGAAATAAGTCACTCTGGATGAGACAAGCCAGTGATATGAACGATTTTTCGGAAATCGAACAAGGTATAGAAGTCGCCAAAAAAGTTTTCGTGCATGATCAAAAAAGCAAACAAAAACTCTGGTCCAGCATTGAAAAAATCATGGGGAACGAAAGACAGGTTCATTGCCAAAAATTATTGGAAAAAAACCTCTTCCGGGACAACAGTCTGCCAAGCAAAACTTTTATATTGTGCGTAAGTGAACACGACAAAAATTTGGATCAACTTGGGAGATTGTCCATGTGGCGAGCTTATGGAGCGGATACAGGTGTCGCATTTATTTTTAACAGCAACACAATTTTAGGTCATTCGCAATACCACCAAACAAATAGCCAAGCCGTTTTCTATTGGGATACAGACAGGGCACTGCAAGCATTTCTTAACCTAGTCCAGCGCATAGAGGAGAGCATTAGTATCTTGTCTAAGCAAAGCCCAGACAGAATAAAAGACTGGCTTCTAAATTCCATTCTCGAATTAGTAACGAGTATAAAGCATCCTGCTTTTCTGGAAGAACGCGAGTGGAGGATCTCCTTACAGCCGTCGTTACATACTAACCAAAAGCTTATTCCTGACCTCGAGATCATAAGAGGCTTGCCTCAACAGGTGTACAAGATACCACTGCATACCGTCGAAGATAAATATTACGGAGATCTCAATGACACACTTCATCAAATAATTATCGGACCCTGTAAGAACGCCGAAAAGGTTAAAAAAGCTCTGGTTGACGAACTGACAGACGCAGGTGTGCACCAAGCCAAATCTAAAATTGTAGTTTCGAATATACCTCTGAGGCTATAATTCACTTCGTCACTCACCTACTTCAACAGGCAAATTTATTTGGCGCGGAACGAAGGGCTGGAGTCCCCCCTTCGCGGGAATGACGACCTCTCTACTTCGTCACTCACCGACTTGATCGGTGAGTCTAGAGTTAGTAGAACGAAGGGCTGGATACGCCGGTCAAGCCGTCGAATGACGAACGTGTGTTTCGAACCTATGCAATCACCTCATACAGGTCATCCCATTCGGGGTTATCCGCCTCAATCAATTCCAGCTTCCAGTCACCCGACAATGCAATATAATAAATTCGTCACTCACCGACTTGATCGGTGAGCATGCATGCTCCGCCTTCGCTTGTTGAAGCATGGATTCCCGCCTTCGCGGGAATGACGAAAGTTTGGAGCGGGAATGACGGAGCGGTGGGGATGACGAGAGCGGCGGGAAAGACGATATTGACATGGAAAGCTCTATATTGATCCGGGATTGACCGCCCCCTTATCCATCACTCCCGCAAACTTATCAGTCACACCCGCTCCCCCCTCGTCACTCCCGCGTAGGCGGGAGTCCATACTTGGGTTAACGTGTGATATCGCCATATAAATCACGCCATGCTGGATTGGCTTCCTCAATCTGGCGGATTTTCCATGCGCGGTTCCATTTTTTCATCTGCTTTTCACGGGTAATCGCGGCTGTAATTTCATCGTGGGCTTCATAGTAAACCAGCAGCTTGGTGCCATAGGTCTTCGAAAAACCTGCATATATGTCATGCTTATGTTCATAGATGCGTTTCACAAGGTTGGATGTAACACCAATATAAAGGGTGCCGTTCGGCTTGGATGCCAGAATGTAAACATAACCTGATTTCTGCATAACAGCAGCTTCAGCCAACGGTGCTGTGATTGCAAAATGCTTATGGATTCCCGCCTGCGCGGGAATAACGTGGGAGGCGAGAGAATGACGTGGGAAGCGAGAGAATGACGTGGGAGGCGGGGGAATGGCGAGAAGGATGGGAATGACAGCCTTGGGTGCGTCAGCCGCACTGGGAATGGCAGCCTTCAGCCGCACCGGGTAGGACATATAAGCCATCACTCCCGCGAAGGCGGGAGTCTACTGGCTCCGCCCGGTCGAGAGATACGCACTTACAACACCATTTACATTCAAGGCTACCATATTACAAAAACATGAACCGCCGCGCGGCGGTGCTCACGGGCAACAAAACAATTCACGCTTCATGCTCAATCTGTTAACTTTGCATTGGCACAATGCCGTTATGGGGTCGTACAACGGGATTTAGGGAGAGTTCACAGTGGTATTTGGCTTTAGAGATGGCATTACGGCTGCCTGCCTTATGTGCCTGATCATTTTTGACCTGCCTGCGCATGCTGCCCCCTTATTGGCACAAAATACCGTATTGGTGCAAAATACTGAAACTGCACCCGCAGCCGTGCCTGAACAAATCGCCACCATTGCCACGGTTTATTCCACCCCGTTTGACCGGGTTTGGCAGGCAATTATCACCGAAGCAGGCATTCCCTTTAAAACAACCAAAGTGGTGCAGGGCCGTAGGCGGCGCATGTTCGTTGACGGTTTTCTAACGCTTGATTGTTGCGTCAACCCTTCGTGGCGTAATCGGCCCGAAGAACAGGTGGTTCAACTTTTCACTGACAGTTTTTATGTCACCGAGATTCGCTATGTGTTTAAAAAGGGCAAGGTGGTCCCCATCCTTTCCCCCGAACACATCAAAGACCTGCGGTTCGCTATTGTCAGGGGCTTTACATACACACTCGAAGATTATTTTGGTGAAACCGTCACTGCCCGCTTCCCAGGCGATGCGCTGCGGTTGGTCGAGCTGGGCCGAGCCCATCTAACCGAGGCCAGCCGGGTGCAGTTTGAATATGACATGGCCCAAACTCCGCGTGATCTGGAGCTTGGCGGCCTCAGCAGCTACGTCAGTCTGCACGCCCGTGTGCATATAAGCCGCGCTGATCTGCTGCCCCGTTTAAATGCCGCAATCGCCAGACTGAAAAAAAACGGCCGTATCCGGGAAATACTGAACGTCGCCGTTTCCAAATAAACTGCCGTCAAAAGATTTGGCGTACACGGCGGTGTTCGCGCATAGTTATGCCTTGTGAAATTAACAGGAAGAGATCTCATGACATTTGCACCAATGCAAGGGCCGGATAGTGTTTCAATATCACGGCGCAGGCTGTTCTCCTATTTCGGCGCAAGTGCGGCTGTTATGGCCTTCACGGATTTTCCTGTATGGGCAAACGAAGCCGAGCGGTTGCCGTTCCGGCGGGAAGCCGCGCCGATGCTGCTGCATTTTAACGAAAACTCGCTGGGTATGTCGCCCCGTGCCATCGCCGCCGCGCAAGCTGTGGTAGCCAGTGCGGGCAATCGCTACGCTGATGATGCCGTAGCGAAGCTTACCGATATGCTGGCGGCAAAACACCGGGTGCCTGTCGACTGGATTGTGCTGGGCAATGGGTCAACCGAGATATTGAAATCTATCGTCACGATGGCGGCAAACAACGGTGGCACACTGGTGGAACCCGCCCCCACATTCGGCGCGGTGCATGGCTTTTGCGAAGCCGAGGGCATGGCTGTGGTACGCGTGCCGGTGAACCCTGATTTCACCACCAATCTTGGTGCGTTAAAAACGGCGGCTGACAATATCAGCGGGCCGGTGCTGATTAATCTGTGCAACGCCAACAACCCCACCGGCACCATTTGTGACCATGAAGAGTTGCGGGATTGGGTAACCGGCGCGCCCGCAAACCAATTGTTTCTGATCGACGAAGCCTATGTGGATTATGCCGCGCAGAACCCCGATTTTAAAAGCCTGCTGCCGCTGGTGCGCGGCGAGCTTGAGAATGTGATAATCACACGCACCTTTTCCAAGGTATACGGCATGGCGGGCATGCGCGTGGGTTACGGTATTGCGGCCCCCGGCACCATGAAAGGGCTGAAGCCTTTCACTATGTCGTATAACCTCAGCGCGGCGGGCGTTGCGGCGGCGATGGCCTCGCTGGAAGACAGCGCCTTTTACCAATACAGCCTGAAATCAAACGCCGCAGCCAAAACCACGCTGCTTAAAACGCTGGATGCGCTGTCGCTGCGGCATATCCCCAGCAGCGCCAATTTTGTTTTGCACCGTATCGGTGGGCCGGTCGCTGATTATCAGCGCCGCATGAAGGCAAACGGTATATTGGTGGGCCGCCGTATGACGGCAGAAGACGGCTGGAACCGGCTTTCCGTGGGCACACCCGCTGAAATGCAGGCGTTCGCCAAAACCCTGCATGCGTTCAGGGGTAAAGGCTGGGTATAGCGGCACGCCGAACTGCCTTGAAAACTACAGGGTGCAGTGGCAGCACTATTCGGCCAAGCGTTCGGCCACAATGATTTCAGCTGCGGCGCCATACGCGGCAACCAAATAACCCTAAAAAAGCAACCCATTTTATCCCAACCAGCTTTTAGGCGGCAGGCCAGCACAAGACTGGCCCGCCCTCGTCACTGATGGATCACTGAAGACAGAGTTTGCTCAATCGCCCGTATGATGCAAGAGGCGCTCATTCAGAGGCTGTGTAGGTCGGTTATTTTCGCCAATCTGCGCTTTAAATTGGGCGATCTGTTCCGCAGATGCTTGCAACGAGCCATCCAGCACATGCCATTTAACGCCTTCAGAACATGGCGGTGTGGTCAGCGAACCATCATAGCCTGTGAAGGCGCGCTCATTGGGCAATAAATTGGCAGCGTTAACCAGCATATCTGACTTCAAGACGCCGCCAGCATGATCAGGCATCTGCGACCATATCTTGCCTAAATCGGCATTCGCCGCTCCTTCGTCAAACATCACACCTACGACGGCCAAGCCGCCTTCGGCTGATTTATGAACCAAATGCATTTCCACTGGGAACGATTTGCCATTAACCGTGTGTTCGCTGGGGGAATGAAAATGCAATTGCAACAGGCTGTATTCAACACCTGCGGAAACCAGTGTGCTGCCAGGCGCATAATTCAATTGAATGGTGTGGCCATTATTCACAACATCAACAGCCGTTTCTCGGTAATGCGTTGTAATAGCAGACGCGCGGTCCTGCGCGGTTGTTATATCAATTGGTGACTGCGCCTTTCCTGTACCGCAAGTGGCATACTGCGGGGCTAAATCCCCCCACTGTTCAGGGCCGGCATGTCCCTTATATGTCCACTGCAGTGCACTCGTATCTGAAGCGAAGACCATACCTCCGGAAAACAGGGCTGTAGCAACTGTGGCAAATACTATTTTTCGCATAATGGAATCTGACTTTCTAGCTGTTAAATGTAGGTAAGCATGTAATCATTCTCATTTTAATTTCCAGTTCATTTGCGGTATAAATCATTTTGGCAGCCGCTTTTTCCTGCGATTTTACGGCATACCCATTGCGTCCCAGACGCCTTTGTGGCTTATTGACCCACAGTAATCCTTCCCAATAAAAACGGCAGAAATCCTTATGGCTGACAGCACACTTGACCTTCTTGATACCCTTGTAAAATCTGCGATGAAGGGGGGCGCTGACGCGGCGGACGCCGTGGCTGTGGATGCGCGCTCAAAGGGTGTATCCTGGCGGGATGGCAAAATGGAGGATGTCGAGGGGGCTGAGGGCGAAGATATTGGCCTGCGGGTGATGATCGGCAAAAAACAGGCGATGGTTTCCACCAGTGATCGCCGCCCGGAAAGCCTGAAAATATTAGTCGAACGCACGCTTGATATGGCCAAGGCCGTGCCCGAGGATGAATATTGCGGCTTGGCCCCCGAGGACAAACTGGCGCATGGGCCTTTCCCCGATCTGGAATTGTACGATGATACCGAGGTTTCTGCTGGCATGCTGCGCGAGATTGCCAAGGAGGCAGAAGACGCAGCACGCGCAGTTGCAGGCGTTACCAACAGCGACGGTGCAGGTGCCAGTGCAGGCAGCTATGCCATATCACTGATCACCAGCCACGGGTTTTCCGGCCACTATAAAGGCAGCAGCTTCTCGTCATCAATCTCAGCTGTTGCGGGTGAAGGTACACTGATGGAACGCGACTATGATTTTTGCAGCAAGCGCCATTTCGCTGATATGGAAAGCCCCGCCGCGATTGGTAAAAAGGCCGGTGAGTTGGCGGTTGCTCTTTTGAACCCCTGCAAGCCCGAAAGCAAAAGCATGCCGCTGGTATTTGAACCCCGGGTTGCCAAAAGCTTGCTTGACCATTTCACCGGGGCGATCTCGGGCGGCTCTGTAGCGCGCGGAACCAGTTTTTTGAAAGATATGATGGGGGAGGCCATTTTTGCGTCTGGCATCAATATTATCGATGATCCGTTTATAAAGCGTGGGCTGGCTAGCAAAGTATTTGACGGTGAAGGTGTGGCCATGGCGAAAGCCCATCTGGTGCACAGCGGCATATTGCAAACGTGGCTTTTGAACAGCGCCACCGCGCGCCAACTGGGGCTGGACGTTACCGGCCACGCGTCGCGCGGCACCTCATCAGCACCAGGCATTAGCTGTTCCAACCTTTATATGGAAGCGGGCACACTGTCGCCCACTGAACTGATGGCCGACATTTCCGAGGGTATTTACATCACCAGCCTCATCGGCATGGGTGTGAACGGTGTGACCGGGGACTACAGCCGGGGCGCGGGCGGATTTATGATCAGGAACGGCGAAATTTGTGAAGCCGTAAGCGAATTTACCATCGCCAGCAACCTGAAAGATATGTTCAAGGCTGCCGTTCCCGCATCAGATTTGGAAATGAAATACGGCAATAACGCGCCCTCTGTTCGTATTGATGGTATGATGGTTGCCAGTGTATAAGCGAGCCTGATGCATAAACGAGCCTGAAAAACAACGCGAGTATCCACGTGGCACCGTTAAGCAAACCCTTTGATGAAGACCAAGCGCCCTGGACTCGCGCCGACGATGCCATTTTGGTGCGCCGCGTAACCGAAGAAGCAGGGCGCATAGCACTTTCCTATTTTGCCCGTGATATCCATGTATGGGATAAATCACCTGATAACCCGGTTTCAGAAGCGGATATCGCCGTTGATACTTTCCTGCGCACAACCTTGATGCAGAACCGCACAGGGTACGGGTGGTTATCGGAGGAAACCGAAGACCAGCCCGAGCGCCTGCGATGTGGGCGGCTGTGGATCGTAGACCCAATTGACGGCACAAAATCATTCCTCGAAGGCGGCGAACATTGGGGCATTTCGGTTGCGTTGGTGCAGGATGGAAAACCTATATTGGCAGCCTTTTACGCGCCAGTGCTAGACGCCTTTTATTTTGCCGAACGCGGACACGGTGTCACGAAAAACGGCCGAAACATTAAGGTATCAGAGCAAACGGATTTAAATGCGGCCCGCATGATGGGCGATCCTGCTGCTTTTAAAAGCAAGAAATTCTGGCCTACCCCATGGCCCGAGACCATGTTCACCGAGCAGGCTAACAGTATCGCACTGAGGATTTGCCAAATAGCTGATGGCCAGTTTGATTGTTGCGTAACACTGCGCCCTAAAAATGATTGGGATGTTGCAGCGGCCGACCTGATCGTCGAAGAAGCAGGCGGCTTGTTAACCACAGGCACAGGTAGGCGGCTGATATTTAACCGTGAAAACCCTCTTCACGACCATATTGTTTCAACCAACAATAAGCTAAATGATGCAGTGATGGAGCGTGTCACCCCGGCCCTTGCGCTTTGGTTTACACCCAAACCCTGAATTTTTGAACAGATGCGTGCCTGTAACTTATACACTTGATAAGTCTACATCGACTTGTGCTTTTCCTCTATTAAGCTGTTTCAACTGTACAAAAGATAAAGCTAAGAGTAGTTTTCCCAATGGGTGATATGTGGGGGAACATGCATTATTGCCAATGTGATTTGCCGGGGAAGATTGAACCAATTGGTTCAAGGAGCATATGATCAGGTTATTTGGTTATTTTAGGGTATCGCTTGGCGTCTTTTTAGCTGCCCTGTTTGTGCAGCTTTTTTTGGACTCGCCGATCTTGGCCGCAGAAAGCCAATTGAGCGATAAAACGGTTCAACGCGCCGAAACACTTTTGCAGATGATCAGCGACGCGCCAGAGCTGGATGCCTATTTGCATACCGCAGCCCTTGAAAAAGAACTGGCTGAGCCTCGAAGTGCTGTGCGTAAGAGCGAAATTTACAAAGAAATCATATTTCATTCAACCGATACCGGCGATGCCGAGATGCTAGAAAAATATGGGACACTGGCCATTGAACTGGCCTACCGTATTGATGATACCGAACTCCGCATATACGGAGAATTGGCCAAAGCCTATGTTGTCTCGATCAATGGCGACCTTCAAAAGTCCAGAGACATGATCATTGAAGCCCGCCTTCTGGCAGAAAAAAGTGGCGACGAAATCAATATGTTTTTTGCGGATGCGATGCTGTCGGTGATTGGCCCAGACACAGGCAATCTTCTTGAAGGCCTGAGCCTCATGGCTCAGGGCACTACCTCGCTTCCAGATACACCGCGCGGTAACCGGATGCGCATGTTAGCCTATTTAACAATCGCCTATACATATACAAGTGTCGGCGAGGTTGAGGAATTGGTGAAAAACTACAGTCTCGCTGCGGAGCTTGGCAAAAAGGAGGGGATTGAATTCGATCGTGAATCTGTATTCTACAACATTGCCACCGTATTATCGAGCCAGCAAGAGCAGGGATTAGCGGAAAAATATTTCAAAGCTTTACGCGGTGTATTAAAGCAAACAGGGCGTCTGGACGGAGAATATTATGTACTCTACGGACTTTCCTGGATTCGTTATTTGGAAGATGACTACGACAAGTCAATCACATTAGCCCAGAATGCGCTCGCCAATTATGTCGGCGATCCGATTTTTGATACATCTCTCGATGACCTGATTGCCATAAATTACGCCAAACTGGGCCAGCCAGAAATTGCACGCGCCTATCTTGCCAAATCCACAGCCTTTTACGCCGAGCACCCCGACTATGCCAATATCAAGTCTGAGCAACAGCTAACCACCGCCTTTATTCTGCGTGCAGAAAATAAGCATGATGAAGCATTTGACTTGCTCGACACCGCCCGCAAATCGGCCGCTACCGAAGCCGCTCAACAATTTCAGCTTAGTGTTAGTGATCTTAGGGGCAATCTACAAACAATGCTTGCCAAACAAAAAGCTGAGGAAAAGCTCGGCGAAACAGAAGCCGCTTACACGCGTTTGACGGTGGCCTTTGCCATCTTTATTGCCGGAGGCGCTGCCCTGCTTTTAGTCATGCAGCGCCGCCATAATAAAACACTCAAAAAAAGCATGATCGCCGCCGAGCTTGCTAACAAAACCAAATCTGACTTTCTTGCCAATATGAGCCACGAGCTTAGAACACCGCTAAACGCAGTTATCGGTTTCTCTGAAATGATGTCAAAAGAAGTCTTCGGTAAATTAGGCGCCAAACAATATTTGGAATATGCCGACCATATCCACAGTAGTGGCAGCCACCTGCTGGATATCATCAATGATATCCTTGACTTATCGAAGGTGGAATCCGGGCAGCTTGTCATTGACCCCGATGAAGTTGACCTTGCTGAATTATTCGACAACGCCAGGACTATACTGGCCCAGCGCGCAGCGGTGCGCGGTGTTGCCATTTCGGTTCATGTTGATAGAAACGTGCCCTACTTAGACGCCGATCCAAGGCTTTTGAAGCAGATGCTGCTTAATCTTTTAAGTAACGGGGTTAAATTTACAAATGCTGGCGGGCGGGTAAGCTTGAATGCCCGTTTAGACAAAAACGACCGAGTTTACATTGAAGTGACAGATACTGGCATAGGCATGTCACCCAGCGAAATCAAAATAGCCCTTACCCCCTTTGGGCAAGCCGGAAATCCGATGACCCGAGCCCATGAAGGCACGGGACTTGGCTTGCCACTTGTCAAAACGCTGATACACTTGCATCAGGGCGAACTTTTCATCCGGTCTACAAAAAATGTTGGTACCACAGTGCTATTGACGATGCCGCCTGAGCGCACGCTCAAAATTCATCGCTCTTCTAACAGCCCCCAACACATATAGGGGCCCATATTATTCTAACCCATTAGAAATATAATTTAGTGTCCAAAACAACAGCCCCTGTTCCGATCCGCTGGTCAAGAGACGAATTTTCATACCGCAGGTTAAATTCAATAGACTCAACAAAGGCTGAAAGGCCTACCGACCAATCCCAAAGATTAGAGCGCTTGTCACGGGCGTCATAGCCTATATGAGAAATGAGCGTAAAATCCGGCAAGGTCGGCACCGGAATCTCCAAATCAACATACCCGTAAACGCTGTCAACTTCTGGTGTATTCCAGCGTCCATCCGGGGCGTAGCCTATGCCGCTGCGAATGAAAGCCAAGCCAAAATCGCGCGCTATTGAGACTTTAAATTCACTGTAATAATCACTGGTATCACCATGGATGCCGTCAAGCTCGACAGAAAAATCATAAATATAGTCACCTGCATCGAGGCTATAGCCAGCAAAAAACTCAGTCTTTTTATCGCCGCCGCGCCCATCATCAATAAGCGCTGCGTCCAGCCCGCCGTATAAACCATTTTTGTGAAAAACTGCCAGCGACCCGAAGACAGCCACACCCTTATCAGAAAGCGACAAGCCACGATCACGGTAATCACTGGTCAGTCCAACGTATCCGTCAATTGTCCAGTCAGGCTCTGCATTCTGTGCCGAGGCAGCCGCGCCCAGGCTGGTCACTACCGTTATTATGCTCAGTATTTTGGGGAACATTTGGGGTCCTTTTTATTTTTCTTCGCTGTCTGCCAAAAGCAACAATGGATCAAGCCGTACAGACCCCCAGTTAACGCGCCAGTCCACATGGGGTCCGCTCGCCCGACCCTTGGCACCGATCGTGCCAATCTGGCCGCCACGGGCTACGCTTTCGCCTTCTTTTACATCAACGCTGTTCATATGGAAGAGCGTTGAGGAAACACCCAAGCCATGATCAATGATAACAATGCCGCCCTCGAGCAGAAAATCCGTGGCTGCAAGGCGAACGATGCCTGCGGCAGGCGCGAAAACAGGATCGCCAATAGCGGCGGCTATATCCAATCCGTAATGCGGGCTGCGGGCCTTGCCGTTCAAGATGCGCTGGCTACCGTAAAATCCCGAGAAACGACCAACAGCGGGCTTTGCAAACCCTGTAAGCCATTCAGTAGCATTGGTAAATTTAGCCCGCGCGGCCACTACCTTGCCTGTTTCCAGTTTCCGGCGCTCGCGCCATTCTGGCGGCGGTGTTACTGTTTTTGGCGGAAGGCCTTCAACCCGTTCAATATCAAAGATGCGCTGGGCGATAGCCAAAGTTGTTGTCGACCTGTTCCCGTCGCGGGTGATAATTAGTAGCGCGGCTTCTGCTGGCGCATCCCTGCCGAAACCAAAAACAAAATTTCCAGCGGGGCCAATTTTTACAGGATTGCCGTCCAGCAATATTTCACTACCCGCCGGGACCTGCCCCCATGCCATGCCACCCTGCGCAAGCGTGCCTTTCAACTCAACAGCATTTGCCATCGAATACGTCGCAACCACAAGAACGGCACATAAAACAAACCGAGAGACTATATATTTCATACCGTGCCCCAAATAAGAAAGCCGCAACTGAACAAAAGAAGGCGGCAAAATTTTGGCAAGCCATACCGCCGTCATCACAGAAGGCTCCCTTGCCTATCTTCGACCTTTGGTTTTTTTTGTTTTTGTGGTTTGGTTTTAACTTTGGCCAAGGTCTCGCCGCCAGGCAAAACCTGCACCGCCAAACTGCCATCACTAAATCTGGTTAGAAGCTGATCGCCCATGGCCAGCCCCGACATTCGCGGCACGGGTTTGCCGTTCGCGTCTGATACCAAAACAAAACCACGCTCCAGAACCCGCTCAAATGACAGGCTCTCAAGCATACGCCCGGCACTTACCATCCGGCTCTGCAAATCGGCAAGGCCCCGCTTATAGGCAGGCTCCAACCGCGCAGTTGTTAACTTCACGCGTTCCCGGTGGAAAAAAACCGTTTGACCAAGCCGACTAATGCTGAGGCCGCCGATTAATCGGTTGAGGCCAATTTCTTTCTGCTGGCTTATGGTTTTCAGGCCACGCGGCAGCCGTTCAGCAAGTTCGTCAAAGCGCTGGCTAGCAAGCGCTAATATGTCCTTGGGGCTGGGTAAGCCACGCGCCAAGCCTGTCAGCCGTTCCGTCCTTTCGCGGATCATGGCACCGCGCAAACCAGACAGCCTTCGGCCCAAATCAGCGATGGTAAAAACCAAATCCTCGCGCACAGGCACTGCCATCTCTGCGGCCCCTGTGGGGGTCGGCGCTCTTAAATCTGAAGCATAATCAATCAGCGTCGTATCGGTTTCATGGCCAACAGCGGATATCAGCGGAATACCGCTGGCCGCCGCAGCACGCACCACGATTTCTTCGTTGAAACTCCACAAATCTTCAACCGAACCGCCGCCGCGCGCCACAATGATCACGTCTGGCCTTGGCAGCGCATCTGTCCCCGATATGGCGTTAAATCCATCGATTGCTGTAGCAATCTGCTCAGCGGCCCCTTGCCCCTGAACAATTACAGGCCAGACCATGACACGGCGAGGGAAACGATCATTGAGCCGGTGAATAATATCGCGAATCACCGCCCCGGTGGGCGAGGTTACGACCCCAATAACCTGTGGAATATACGGGATAGTTTTTTTGCGCGCCGGATCAAACAACCCTTCGGCGGCCAATTTCTTTTTGCGCTCCTCCAAAAGCGCCATCAGTGCACCAGCACCCGCTGGTTCCATCCTGTCTACAACCATCTGATACTTGCTGCGCGCGGGATAGGTCGTAAGCTTGCCCGAACAAATAACTTCCAGCCCATCTTCCGCGACAAATGCAAGACGGCTGGCATTGCCGCGCCAACAAACACCGTCCATCACAGCATTTTCATCCTTGAGCGAAAAATACAAATGTCCGGACCCCGCATGCTTAACGCCAGACAGCTCGGCCCTTACGCGTACATGGCCAAATTGATCTTCCACAGAACGCTTCAGCGCGCCTGATATTTCAGAAACTGTATATTCATGGGCATTCGTACCAACCTCAGCACCCAATTCCGTATCCGCCATTCGCTGCCTTGCCCCTTAAAATAAAATACCCATTCCGCGCCAGAACGGGCTAGCCCCCGCTCAATATATCAGATCAACCTTGTCTGACCAGAAACCTATGATACAAAGAGCGCGCCGACAAGCAACCGCCATATCACAGGGGCTAAAAAATGAATATATTGGTTATTGGCTCCGGGGGCCGGGAACATGCACTTTGCTGGAAAATAGCCCAAAGTCCGCTCTTGAAATCCCTATATTGTGCGCCTGGAAACGGTGGAATTGCGGATGTTGCCAGCTGTGTCAATCTGGATATATCTGATCATGTTGCCGTTATCGCATTCTGCAAAGATCATGAAATTGGCATGGTTGTCGTGGGCCCGGAAGGCCCGCTGGTTGCCGGTTTGGTCGATGACTTGACAGCCATGGGCATCGTCGCATTTGGCCCAACCGCCGGGGCAGCGCAGCTTGAAGGATCAAAGGGTTTCACCAAGGATATCTGCGCCAAATATAATATTCCTACCGCCGCATATGGCCGCTTTAAAGATGCAACTGCTGCAAAGGCCTATATCCACGAACAAGGCGTGCCGATTGTTATCAAAGCCGATGGCCTCGCCGCAGGCAAAGGCGTTATCCTGGCACATTCCCTGACCGAGGCTTTGCAGGCTGTTGATTATATTTTTGACGGTGCCTTCGGCGACGCAGGTGCCGAGCTTGTGGTTGAAGAATTCCTTGTCGGCGAAGAAGCCAGCTTTTTTGCATTGGCCGACGGCATATGTGTGCTGCCAATGACGGCCGCGCAGGATCATAAAGCCGTTGGTGAAGGCGATACCGGCCCTAATACTGGCGGCATGGGCGCCTATTCTCCTGCCGCCGTGATGACACAAGAAATGTGCAACCGGGTGATGGACGAAATTATTTCACCCACTGCCAAAGCGATGGCAGATATTGGCCACCCCTACCGAGGCGTGTTTTTTGCTGGAATAATGATCACCGAAACAGGCCCCAAGTTGATCGAATATAACTGCCGGTTTGGCGATCCTGAATGTCAGGTTTTGATGATGCGTATGATCAGCGATATCTTGCCCCTATTGGAAGCTTCGGCGACGGGCACTCTGGCAAACAAAACGATCAATTGGCGACCTGATGCTGCCCTTAGCGTGGTCATGGCCTCAAAGGGCTATCCGGGCCCCTATAGCACTGGAAGTGAAATACGCGGGTTGGCTGCAGCGGAGAGCCATAAAGATATAATGATATTCCATGCCGGGACTGAGCAAAAAGATGGCCACGTGCTGGCAAAGGGCGGCCGAGTTCTAAACGTGACTGCGCTTGGCGATAGTGTGACTGAGGCCCAGCATCTGGCCTATATGGCCATTAATAAATTACAGTGGGACCAAGGTTTTTGCCGCACCGACATTGGCTGGCGCGCCGTTGAACGCGAGCGCAAAAAATAAAGTTTTTGGTGTTGGCCTGACTCTGGCAGACGGCTCCAGCGTCCGGCCAACACCAAAAACACTTCCACCCCCTCAGATATCTGTGGAATTATCTTCAACTCTGTCTTTAACTTTGAAGGGTGGGAATATAATTTTAACGCATGTGCCAACGCCCGGCTGGCTATCAATTAAAAGTGTCGCACTCAATTTTTCTACAAATCCGCTAACAAGTGGCAACCCCAACCCTGATCCCTCTTGCTGTCGGCTGGAACCAATATTCACTTGTCCAAATGGGCGGCGGGCGACACGAATTTCATCAGCAGTCATACCAACACCGGTGTCTTCAACACTTAGGCATAGCCCCTTGTTTGCTGTTCGACTCAGCGCGAGCGTAACCGTGCCACCGGAGCCCGTAAATTTCACTGCATTGGTCAGCAAGTTAAGGCCAATCTGCTTTAACAACCGGTCGTCAGCTTCCAGTAGAACATCGCTATCCAGATAATGCTTTAGCAAAATATTGGATTCAAAAGCGCGCTGTTGCACCAGAGTTAGACACAATTCCAAACAGTCGGTGGGATCAATCCAGCTTAAATGAGCATCCAGACGACCGGCCTCCACTTTGGATAAATCCAGAATATCATTGATGATCGACAGCAGGTGCGTGCCACTTTCATGAATATCATGTGCATATTCACTATAACGCGGCACACCAACGGGCCCGATTATTTCGTCCCTAATAATTTCTGAAAAACCTAGGATTGCATTCAGCGGCGTTCTAAGCTCGTGGCTCATATTTGCTAAAAAATCGGATTTAGCCCGATTAGCCAGTTCGGCAATATCCTTGCCGCGCTGCAAATCCTGCGTCTGCACCATATCATCCGTTACATCGCGACCGATCAATAGCAGCAACTGTTCGCCTCCATGATCAATTTTTTGGGCGAACAGCCGGAAATGCCGCACTAGATTGCCGCGCGTTTTTACCGTAGTAGGAACATCTGTCATCGAGGCCGTTATTTTAAGTTCTTCGACAAAGCGTCTTAGAAAAGTTTTATCAGCCCAAATATCAAGTTCAGCCACTTTATGGTTGATAATATCGTCCCGTCGCTGACCAAAGATATTGAGGAAAGCCGGGTTCACATCTCTGACTGTGCCATCCCTCAAATTCGCCAATAACATGACCTCAGGATTCATCCGAAAAACGTTTGAAAAAAGCAATTCTGACCGGGAATGAACCCGCTCCGCTGCTTTGGCTTCACTAATATCAGTAAGGCAAGCAGCCACGGCTTGTTCACCGCCCCAAGACACTATTTGGGCACGGCAGGAAACCCAGCAAATCGGCCTATTTTTGCGCAAAATGCGAAATGAATATTTAAGCGGCGCATCTTCACCGGCAAGACGGCGACGGAAACTCTCTGCCACCACAGGCATATCTTCTGGATGGATCAATGAGTCAATCGACGGCTGTGCTATGGCTTCATCGACGCTATCAAAGCCAAACATGGAACGGGCGGCGGCATTGACAAACATAATTTTCTCGCCGACCCGTACAATCACGCCTTCGGCAACCGAATCCAGCAATAATGCCTGCAGTACCACGAGTTCCGTATCCGCAGGCTCGCCACTCAAATTCGAATCGTAAGTCTTTTCAACCACACTCAAACCTTTAGAATGCCGCTACAGGCAAACCATAAAATCGTTACTAAAAAGCTGTTTTCAACACCATGCCCACACCATCTCATACTATTGGTATAACCACAAAGCATGACTAAACTATTATTAAAACCAACTGGCGGCCAATGCCACCAAATTCCCCCTGCCAATATCTTGCCAGAGACCCTATGTTTCATACAATTCGGTGCCAATATCTGGTCTAAAATACGCCAAATTGGATACCATCTATATTGCATCGTCGGGCATAATACCTATATGAAATAAACAGTGACATTTTACTGGAAGTGCTTTATACAAGAGTGCATAACTAAAAGTGGCATAAGCCACAAATAACAAGTGACAATAAGTCACACAGCGAAGATGCGAGGATAGCAGTGAGGAAAATACTCAAGTTCGTGGCGCCCATAGCGGTGTTGCTGGCTGGCGTAGGCTCAGTTATGGCCCTTAGCGCAGCCAAAGATGAACCCGAAAAAAAAGAAGAAGCACCGAGGATTGTTTCCCTTCATGTTGACAATGTTAGGGCGGAACAAGTTCGCCTGAGCGTCCACACGCAAGGTGAAGTTTCGGCAAAAACAGACATTGACCTGATACCGCAGGTCTCTGGTCGTATTATCTTAGTATCGGACAGCTTTGCCGAAGGCGGCGCTTTCGAAGCCGGCGCATTGCTCATTAAAATTGATGACGCAGACTATAAGCTTGCTGTTACCCGCGCCGAAGCCCGGGTTGCCGAAGCCAGCGTGACGCTGGAAAAAGAAATGGCCGACGCGAGCATCAAGCGCAAGCAGTGGCAGGACTGGGTTAAGGACGGCACGCCGACACCGCTCGCGCTCAATGCACCGCAAGTGGCACGGGCACAAGCAAACTTGCGTGCAGCACAGGCTGACATGGAAACTGCCAAGCTGAACTTGGCGCGCACTATGGTTTCTGTGCCATTTCAGGGCCGCGTGATGGAACGCAAAATTGGCGTTGGTCAATATGTAACAGCAGGTACGTCGCTTGGCAGGGTGTTTGCCACCGACAAGGTGGAAGTTCGCTTGCCGCTTACTGATAGCCAACTGGCTGAACTGAAACTGCCTATTGGTTTTGTAGCAGCATCCGGCAAAGAACCGAAGGTGACCTTCGGCGCCACCATGGGCGGTGACAAACACACCTGGGCAGGCAAGATTGTGCGGGTAAACGCATCCGTAGACCAGCAAACGCGCCTTGTTTACGCTATTGCAGAAGTTGAGGATCCTTACGGGGCGTCAGCAGACCGTGGCATGCCGTTCGCTGTTGGCCTGTTTGTATCGGCCACCATTGACGGTGTTGTCACGCAGGATGCGCTTATCATGCCCAGGAATGCTTTACGCGGCGACAATAAGGTTTATGTCATTAAAGACGAGAAACTTGAAATCCGCACGGTCAGTGTTCTTTCCACCACGGCCAATCAGGTGATTGTTGCATCCGGCGTCAAGCCCGGCGAGCAGGTTGTTATATCAGCCGTTCGCAGCGTCTATGACGGCATGGCCGTTCAGGCCATTAAGCAAAATGCACATAACCTAGACAACAACAGCGCAAACTGAGGGGGCTAACATGAATAATATTATTGAATGGTGGGCCCGCAATAAAGTTGCAGCCAACCTGCTAATGTTCGGCATCTTCATGGCGGGGTATTTCGCCTTCACATCGATGGAAAAAGAACTCGATCCTCAGGTCCGTTTCCCTGGGCTGCAAATCGCCGTAGCCTGGCCTGGCGCCAGCCCGGTCGAGGTTGAAGAACAGATTGTCGCGCGAATAGAAGAGAGCGTACGCGATCTCGATAATATCGAATGGGTACGATCATTTGCGGGGGAAGGCTCTGCCGAGATTTATATCCTCGCTGAAGAAAAAGTCGATTTCACCCAATTTATGAATGACGTAAAAATCCGCGTTGATTCTATCTCGAGTTTCCCGCGTGATATTGAACCCCCGCGTGTGCAACAATGGGTAAACCGCGACGAAATGATCCGGGTTGCGGTTCACGGCGACCTTGGTGAACGTGGCCTGAAACGGCTGGCCGAAAAGCTGCGCCGTGAAGCCGCGCAACTCCCGTCGGTCAACATCGTTGAGCTTTTCGGCGTTCGCCGCGAAGAAGTCTCAATTGAAGTCAGTGAAAATTCCTTGCGCCGCTACGATCTGAGTTTTTCTCAGGTCGCTGACGCAATTCGCGGTAGCTCGCTGAACTCATCAGGGGGGACCATCCGCACCGATGCCGGAGAACGCAAACTGACTGCCCGTAACATGGCAGACAGTAAGCAGGATTTTGAAAATATCATTATCAGGCAAACAGCGAATGGCGGCACCATCCGTGTGGGCGACGTGGCAACAGTGATCGACGGCTTTGAAGACAATGAAATCCTCGCGACACTCAACGGCGATCCTGCGGTTCTGCTACAAGTTATGACAACCGAGACCATGGATATTGTAACTGCGTCAGAATCCATAAACAAATGGGTCGCTGAACGAAAGGACAGTTTACCTACAGGGGCCAAACTCACCATATGGACAGACAATAGCGAGCTATTTAAAGGCCGAATTGCTACGATCGGCAGCTCAGCATTCTATGGTCTGTTGCTCGTGCTGGGCGTACTGATGCTGACGCTTAGGCCAAAGGTTGCCTTCTGGGTAGCTGCGGGCATTGCTACAGCTTACGCAGGCGCTTTTATCTTCCTGCCTATGCTCGGCATTTCGATCAACATGTTGTCTACTTTCGCCTTTCTTTTGGTGCTCGGCATTGTTGTGGATGACGCCATTGTTGTGGGCGAAAGCATCCATACGGAAAGCCAGAAAACCGGCGGCGGCATTACGGCAGCGGTGTTTGGCACACAGATGGTTGCCAAGCCCGTAATCTTTGCTGTCTTGACGACAATAATCGCCTTCCTGCCGTGGATTTTTATTGACGGTGGAACCTCGGAGTTCACACGTCATATCACTTGGGTCGTTGTAACGGCGCTGTGTTTCTCGTTAATCGAATCGCTAATCATTCTGCCTGCCCACCTTTCAAGCCTAAAACCACGTCAGCATCTAGGACGTTTTGGGCATCTCCAAAAGGGCATTGCAGAAAGCATCACTAACTTTGCCCAGCACCATTATCGGCGCATCGGCAACGCCGCTGTAAATAACAGATACCTTACATTTGCGGCTTTCATTTCAATATTCGTCCTGTCTATAGGCCTCTTTGCCAATGGTTATGTGAAAAGCGCCTTCATGCCAGACATAGAATCAGATGAGATCAATGTGAACGTGGTTTTGCCAGAAGGTGCCCCCTATAGCAGGGCGCTCGAAATATTGGCACAGGTTCAGGAGGCAGAAGAAAAGCTGGTTTCGGAGGTTGACCAAAACACAGGAACTACCGGCGCACTCATTGAAAACTGGTATACTCGCTCACGCCGCGACAGCGTGATTGCAATTGTAAAACTGACCCCCCCCGAAGAACGCCCCGAAGCCGTTCGTAGCATGTCTGCCAAAGACACTGCGCTTCGTCTGCGCGAACTGATTGGTGATATTCCAGACGCCAAAGAAGTGACTGTGCATTACACCAGCAACCAAAATGACCCCGGGTTTGAACTTTCCGTTCGCCATCCGGATTTGGACCTGCTGCGAGCTGCGGTTTCTGATTTGGAGGCCAAACTCCGTACTTTTGATACGCTTTACGATGTACGCAACAATCTGGAAAGTGCGTCTGAAGAGATTCGTATCAACCTGAAACCGGGTACAGAGAAACTTGGCCTTACCTTGGCGGATGTTACACGGCAAGTCCGTCAGGCTTATTACGGACTTGAAGCCCTACGGTTACCTCGTGCTGGCCAGGATGTAAAAGTTATGGTGCGCTATCCCAGAGAAAGCCGCCGCTCAATCGAAAGCCTTAAGAACCTGCGAATTCGCACGGCTTCGGGCAACGAAGTGCCTCTTCTGTCGATTGCCAATTTGGAGTATGCTCCTGGCATCAATCGCATTGCCCGCTGGAATGGCAATCGCGCTGCCCGTGTTAGCGCCGATATGAAAGAAGATATCCGCGAAGACATTATGAAAGACCTTGAGAAAAACTTCTTTCCTGAATGGGAGAAAACATATCCTGGCCTTATTCGCGGGGCTATCGGCCAAGCCGAAGGGCAAGCACGGTTTGTTGCGCAAGTTAAAAAGCTCTACCTAACGGCGTTTTTTGTCATGTATATGATGTTGGCGATTGCCTTCCGCAGCTACTGGCAACCCATCGCTATTATGATTGCAATGCCGTACGCGCTCGCGGGCGCCATTTTTGGTCATTTGGCTTTTGATATGACCATGGCAATCTTTAGCTGGTTCGGTGTCGCTGCGGCAATGGGGGTCGTGGTCAACGACAATCTGGTGCTGGTGGATTATTGCAACCGTCTCAGGGATCGAGGCCTAGACGCGAAAACCGCAATTGTTGAAGCAGGCGTTGCTCGTTTCCGCCCGATTTTGCTAACATCCATTACCACTGTGGTTGGGTTAATGCCGATGATGTTGGAAAGATCAATCCAGGCGGCTTTCCTTAAGCCCATCGTTGTCGCATTGGCGGCCGGCGTATCAATCGCATTCTTCGTGACACTGTTGATGGTACCCGCTCTTTATGCGATCGGGGACGATGCCCTGAATGGAGCCCGCTGGTTGAAGGCTGGCATCAAACGCTTGTTTGGCAGCGCACCTCAAGTTCCACAGCAAGCCGAATAGGCTTACCCATAACACATAAAAGGCCGCCCGAGCGATCAGGCGGCCTTTTACATTGAAGGGCAGGAAGATCTGATATGATCTTTCTGCCTCTTTGTTTGTAGAGAGAGGGAGGGATGCATCCCTCCCTCTCTCTACAATGCCTGAAACTGTTGTGGTGGCCCGGGATTTTTCCTTAAAACGTAACACTAAGTCCCGCGATCAAGGTTTGTGGCTTGCCCGGTCGCAGGCCGTATGGCCGCCGAGATACTTCAAAGACTTCATCAAACAAATTCTGAACTTCGCCGAACAGGCGCACGCTATCGGTTACCTGATAATGGGCAGCAAGATCAAAAATTACACGACCATCTATGCGCTCGAACCGGTCTATGGCGCCGTTGCCCGCGACAGTCCGAATTTCGCCAGTATACTGGGCTGAAAATACAAGCCCTGCCCGGGAGTTTTGCAGACCAATAGACGCATAACCCTGATGGCGGGCGATATTAGGAATTTTATCCCCAACAAGAACATCGCCGAAAAATTCGCTGTCAAACTGCGAGCGAAACTCGGCATCTGTGAAGGTATAGTTGACGTTGATCGGCACCAAAAATCCATCGCCAAGATCAAATCGTGTGCTAGCTGCCAATTCCAGACCATGAATATCGGCCTTGCCACCGTTGAACTGATCCCCAGGATCGCAGTTGCCTACTCCGGAAGACGCAGTGCAGGTGCCAAGCAGGTTCGCGTAATCATTGAAGAAGCCTATCAATTCAAAAAAGCTATTGCCTGCAGAATATCGCAAGCCTCCCTCATAATTTATGCTTTCTTCCGATTGCACATCCTGTCGACTGCTAGCTCCCGGGGCGTTGAAACCCTTGTTGATTCCAACAATAACAGAAAGCGTGTCGCTCGCCTCATACACAATACCCATACCCGGCAGGGCAACTGTCAGGTCATTTTCGCGTGTGCCGGTAGTACCCTGGGCCCGGGTAGAATCCGTTGTTGCATAGTCAAAACGCGAGAGCTCGATCACCTCGACCCGAAGGCCGGGCACGAACCTGAAACGGCCAGTTTGAATTTCATCCTGCAGATAGAAAGCCCAAGCTTCTGCCTTTGCCTCGCGGTTAGCCTGACTGCCCGGCGCGCCGACCGAGGTCTTAATAAGGTTACCGTTTTCGATCCGGAAATTCTCACGGTTTTGCAGCCGATCTTCCTCGTCCTTATGATAGCGCGCTGAAAATTCCACATCGTGCATGATGCCACTGGCCTCAAACGTCCAATTAATCCGGGTTTGAATACCTTGTGCGTAATAGTCGCGCGCATTATGCCGGTACTGGACCGCATCGTCAGGGCTGGTACCTTCGCCTTTTATATTGGCAAGCGCCTGCTGGCATACGGCGTTGCAATCAGCCGGGTCGCCAAACAAACTTGATGGCGAAAACCGTCCAGCTCCAAAATTCAGATCATCAAGTTTGAACCAATCGCGGGAAAAATCGTTCCGGTAAACAACGGTTGTCATGTCTACATTGTCTGACAGTTTGATATAGTGAGACAACTGAATTTGCTCGTGCTGGGTTTCGATATTATCCAGTGCTGAGGCTGCATACCGGCGGTAGGGCGTGGTGGCAAAGTCAGCGTCCGTCAACCCCAAATAGGAGGCATTCGAATCGTTGTTGGTTTTGCTGAGCTTCACCTCCAGATGATGGCTGTTACCGCCTGTGCCATCAATGTTCCAGCGAAATTTGCCAGTATAATCCTGAATACTAAAGCCGCTATCAACCCCATTATCCTGATCTTTGAACCCGTTGCTTTCACTTTGAAAAGTTTCGATCAAATAGCTAAAATGATCACCGGCTCCGCCAACGCCTGCGTGAACAGTCAGTGTATCAAAGCTGCCGAAACGGGCCTCTGCAAACCCAGCAAACTCTTCACTGGGGATGGAGGTGCTGACCAAATTGACCGCGCCGCCCGTTGTACGCGGGCCAAAACGGATGGCTGATGCGCCTTTTAAAACTTCAACCGCTTCAATTCGGCCTGCAACCGGGAAATAATAAGCCGACGGTGCCGCATAAGGCGCAGGTGCGATCAAAACGCCATCTTCCATCAGAGTAATGTTAGCCGAGCGGTCGGTTTCCGTTCCGCGAATACCAATGTTTGGACGCAGGCCAAAACCCTCTTCTTCCTCAATATTCACGCCGGGCACCAGACGCAAAATTCTATTGATATCCTGATATTCGAAAGCCTCCAGTTCCTCACGCCCGATATAGTTTGCAGCCCCCGCAGTCTGCTGGGCATTTTTTCGGCTGCCAATCACTGTGATATGTTCAATGGGGACGGCGACCCGTTCTGGCTCTGAATCTGCAGCCGCTGGGGGTGCCACGATAGCCGTCCCTATCATCAATGCGGAAAAAGCGGCGCTTGTTGTTCTATAAATACACATGTTTATTCACTGTCTTTGCTTTTAAGAATGATTATCAAAAACTATTTTCGATCTAACATTGGAATATCGTTAATGCAAGTAATTCTTAATATTAATAACAATGTTTCTCACTCGGCTGGCCCCTACTACAGTGAGATCTGAATTTGCCACCCGCAAAACCGTTGGCCAACGGTGAGGTTAGGAAAATGGACGAACAGAGAGGTGAAACTTTTACTTTCGGTGCGGGCGGCATCGTCTATCACCAAGGTAATTCCTCTGTTGGCTTTTGATATGACCATGGCAATCTTTAGCTGGTTCGGTGTCGCTGCGGCAATGGGGGTCGTGGTCAACGACAATCTGGTGCTGGTGGATTATTGCAACCGTCTCAGGGATCGAGGCCTAGACGCGAAAACCGCAATTGTTGAAGCAGGCGTTGCTCGTTTCCGCCCGATTTTGCTAACATCCATTACCACTGTGGTTGGGTTAATGCCGATGATGTTGGAAAGATCAATCCAGGCGGCTTTCCTTAAGCCCATCGTTGTCGCATTGGCGGCCGGCGTATCAATCGCATTCTTCGTGACACTGTTGATGGTACCCGCTCTTTATGCGATCGGGGACGATGCCCTGAATGGAGCCCGCTGGTTGAAGGCTGGCATCAAACGCTTGTTTGGCAGCGCACCTCAAGTTCCACAGCAAGCCGAATAGGCTTACCCATAACACATAAAAAGGAGAAATGAACCGAGAGTCAGGAGGCTAGCTGTAGCTTGCTTTTGCAAGGACTGCCGCTTGCGCCATCTCATCAGCACTCAATGGCCCAGACAGGGCATACCCGTTGTTTTCCCGCTGCCATGCCGCCATTCTTATGCCGCGCCGCTGCTGTGTATCCAAATCCACACCCCGGCCAATTGGCATATCACTACGAATATAAAAAGCCAATCGACGACGACTATCATCTTCAAAAACAAGAAGCGCGGCTGGCTTTTCTGTACCCATCATCAAGCGACCGCCAACCAGGCGAAAGCCAAGGCTTGAAAATGCGGGAATCTCAATCCTGGTTTCCAGGCGCGAGGAAAGCCAAGTCATCATCTCAGGCGAATTGTCCGCCCAAACTTCAACGGGTCGAACATCATCAGTTGCATATATCTGATAGGCCAGGCCCACCTTATCCAGCAGTTCATCAGAGGATGTTTGCTGTTGCAAAAAATCATTGCCAAAGAACCCGCTGAAAAAACCGACCATCAAAACAGCCGCAATTTTGGAAAAGCCTAACCACCGACTGTTTTCTTGTCCTGTGGCAGCCTGCAAAAGCGCGGTGGGGATTGGTTCAGCCAACACAGGTTCAAGGCTTCCCCTCAGCATTCTGTTTTGCGCTTGCCCGGTGGCAACAAATTGCCGCGCCTCTGTATTGCTGGCTAAATATTTTTCCATTTTCGCAAGACGGTCCGCTGGAAACCTGCCATCAATATAGGCGCACAAATCCTCGGGCTGGATGTCGTCATTTTTCATTTGATCGTCCTTAGGTGGGCGGTCTTGCCCGCTTTTCTCTCCATTAGATCTTTGAGCTTCGCCCGTGCGCGGTGCAATCTGGACATCACTGTGCCGATCGGCACGTCCGTCATTGAAGCCACCTCCTGATAAGTGAAACCTTCAACCGCGATAAGCGTAAGTGTCGCCCTCAGCTCTTCTGGAAGTTTTTGCAGCAATAACAATGTCTGTTGCAGTTCCATTTTGGCTCCTGCATTTTCCGCTGTTGCTATATCGGCCGCCGCCTCAATCGACGTTTCACCACGCTTATGAAACCGCATCTGCTCGTCCAGATAGGTCCGGTATAGAATGGTAAATAGCCACGATCGATACCGGCCCGAACCGACAAATTTTGCCTTGGCCTTTAAGGCTTTTTCGGCGGTATATTGAACAAGGTCATCTGCTGTCGAAGCATCACCGGTCAAAGACCTGGCAAACCGCCGCAAATGGGGTAACTCTTGAATTAAATTTGGCAAAATAATCAGCCCATTTTTTCGAAAACGCCGTCTTTGGCGACAAACAGATGATACAAAGCTCCGGCAATATGTATCATAATAAACGCCGCCAATACTGCGGCCAAACCCCTGTGCGTCCATTTTGCCAGAATATATAAATTGGGATCAGGCTTGATAAGCGCTGGTAAAAGCCCACCGCCCGGCAAATCGATTGGCAGGCCGGATGCTGAAACCATTATCCAGCCCACAATCGGCATCGCCATCATAATCACATACATACTGATATGTGCAACATTCGCCCCGCCCCGTTGCAAAGCAGGAACGCTTAGCGGCAACTCAGGCCGGGGCCCACGCAAGGCCCATATTAACCGAAATATAACAAGCAATAAAAGCACCAGCCCCAGGGCGCGGTGATACACAATAAGCGTGGGGCGAAGCTCGCCGCTTGAGCTTACCATAACGGTGCCCATCACGATCATTGCCAATATAATAAAGCCTGCAGCCCAGTGGAAAAATTTAGCGGCACTTCCGTATCGTTCTTTAGTATTTTTGATCATTGATCTAATCCTTCCGTGGCGGCAAGAGGAGCCATGACTTGCTCGCCTAACCGGCGTTCCACTGAAATATTATAAGCCGCCGAGCGAGCATAAAGAATTGGGTCTTCTGACGGCTCGATACCGGGCGGCAAGATCAGTGGATCAAAATTGATCGCTTCACAAGTTCCACCTGCCTGGGGTTCCACGGATAATAAAGAAAGTGTGCCCAATGAAACGGTTTGCCTGTTGCTTGGCCACTGAACGGTGGGGTCCAAGACATTATCTTCCGGGCCTGCGATCTGCACTTCCATAGTCCAGCTTTTGGTGGCACCAAGAAAGTGCACCCGCAGATCATCAAAAAGAGCGTCTTTGGGCAGGGCATCAAGCTCTGATTGGCTTAGGCTCTGCACGCCGTCTTCCGGCACAAATTGCCAGCGACCATAGGCTGTATTGCCGTCACCATTACGGAAAACAAATGCATTGATGCCGTAAAATTGGGTATTGGTGAAGCTGCCCGCTATCGGCCCCTCCTTCATCCAGCGCCGCATATTGGCGGTCTCGGGATGCGCCTCAAAAAATTCTTTTATCTTCGTGGGGTTTGGCTTTCCGGTTTCAGGGTCTGGGGCGTGCGCAAGATGAAGCTTGGGAAAATCGGCAGGGTCCTTGATGATAAACACAGGGACATGGTTCATAGCTGTCCGCCATTGATGGCCGTCGTCCTGCTGCAGCAGCAAAGCCATCGAGCGAAAGGCACGGCGCGAGTCTGGCGCATAGGGGTTGCCGCCGCCTGTCGAAAAGCGGAAAGTAACCGGGCTCTTGATACCGGCGTCGGCAAAGGCTGCAGTCGTTAACGAGGCCCCCAAGCCACTGCCAACAAATATACCCTGCCCGCAAATCCCTTTGGCATGGGCGCGGCGGTGCCCGGAAAAGGCGCCGCCGCGTTTTTCCAAAGCATCCAAAAATGCTTCAGGTTCCGGAGTGTCCTGCGCTGCATAAAAAACAAGCCCCGCAACAACGCCGAGGCCAAAAAGAGCTGGTAAATAACGCAATTTCAGCGTCCTTCCCTGTGTCAAATTCTAGTCATAGGTATAAGACAGGGAAGGACCGGATTTTATTCCATACTTTTTTAATAACCGGCAGCGTGCGATCCCGGACGGCGCGGGTCAGCAGCACCGTGGATCATACCACCCGGCGTTAGCGCTATTGATTGAGCTGCACCAATAATCCTGTTGCCGCCCATTGTCTGGGTATTCACCTTATGACCCATGCCTGCAAGCAAGCGGCGTGTATCAATGGAGATGCCGGGCTCGGTAAATATCTGGTCCGGGAACCACTGGTGGTGGAAGCGCGGTACATTGGTGGCTTCCTGCACGTTCATGTTAAATTCCGCTACATTCAAAACCATATGCAACACGGTGGTGATGATGGTTGAACCGCCGGGGCTACCTGTGGCCAGCATGGGCTTGCCGTCTTTGAATACGAAGGTTGGTGTCATGCTGGACAAGGGGCGCTTGCCTGCTTCAATGGCGTTCGCCTCGCCGCCGAGCAAGCCAAAAGCATTTGGTGTACCGGGTTTAGCCGAGAAATCATCCATTTGATTGTTCAAAAGGAAGCCCGCCCCCGCGACAGACAGCCCGCTGCCATAGCTGAAATTCAGTGTATAGGTATTGGCAACCATGTTGCCAAACCGGTCCACCACAGAGAAATGGGTGGTATCATTGCTTTCTTCCGGCAGCTTGGTCGCAGGAGAAATCTCGGTTGAAGGCGTCGCCTTCTTCAGGTCAATTTTAGCCCGGATCAACGCGCCGTATTCTTTGCTGGTAAGCGGCCCTACCGGCACGTTAAAAAAGTCTGGATCGCCTAAGTATTTTGACCGGTCGGCATAGGCATATTTCATTGTCATCACCATGCGGTGAATATAATCGGCGCTATTATGGCCAAGGCCTTTGATATCCCAGCCTTCAAGCACATTCAGCATTTGCACAATATGGATACCGCCTGACGATGGTGGCGGCATGGTAACAATTTTCACATCGCGGTAAGTGCCTTCAATCGGTGTGCGATATTTAACCGTATATGCCTTCAGGTCATCAAGGGTGATCAGGCCGCCGTTCGCCTGCATCGTAGCGACAATTTTGTCAGCTACCCAGCCTTCGTAAAAGCCCGCCACGCCGTCTTTGGCTATCGCTTTCAGTGTTTTCGCCAAGTCTGGCTGCTTAAACAGTTCGCCTTTACGGTACGGGGTGCCATCAGTTTTGTAATAATAGCCGGCGCTCGGCGCATTCGCCTGCAAACGCTTCATAATGCGCGGGCTGGTAAGCGAAGCCTCTAGCGCCCAGCTCATGGAAAAGCCTTCATCCGCAAGCTTAATCGCCGGCGCCATCACCTGCGCAAGCGACAGCGTGCCATATTCATGAAGCGCTTCAATAAGGCCCTTCACCGTGCCGGGCGTGCCGCTGGATTTATAGCTGAAGAAGGCCATGCGTTTGTCAACATTGCCGTCGGCTCCGATAAACATATCGCGAGATGCAGCAGCCGGGGCCATTTCACGGTAATCAATGGCGATGGTTTTGTCCTGATCCTTCAGATATACCATCATAAAACCGCCGCCCGCCAAATTGCCGGCTTGTGGATGGGTCACGGCAAGGGCAAAGCCTGTGGCAACAGCTGCGTCTACTGCATTGCCGCCTGTTTTAAGGATCTCAAGCCCTGCTTCACTGGCATAATAATCCTGGCTTACCACCATACCATTTTTGGCCAACGTTGGCTGAAACTGGGTGTCATAAGTAATGAGCGGCTCGGTCTGTGCAAAGGCAGCAACATTCACGCTAACAACAGCTAGTGCAGCCAGCAAAATCTTATCGAAGAATTTCATATCAAGGCTCCCCGTAGAAAGTAGCAAAATTGGCCCACACAAATCGCGTGCCCAAATGATTAAGAATGATACTAAAGCGAAATAGACCGGAATGAAAAGCAGGGGTTTTCCAAACCAGCCCATTTTTGTTTGAGCAAACCATTAGCCCTGCTTGGGCAGGCCTTTGTAAAAACAGGTTTTCCAGCCTCTTGTACGCTCTATAGGGGGCTTTAGCGCCGCATACAGCGTTTCAGTGCCGGGGCATTCGGCTGGTTAGCTAATGGGCAATTGAATTTTCACACCGGCAGCCAAAATGCGGCTTTAACCACGACCGGACACAGCCTTTGATGCGACAAAATCTACCAATGTTGATATATCCCGGCCCACTTTAATGCTATTCGGCCCTAATTCTTCGAGCCTCACATTCAAGCGGTTTACCCAAACCGTTGGATACCCATACCAGTCCGCGCCTGTGGCATCCCATGCACAATCCCAGCGCAGCGCCGCTCGCTGTGTATCTTTTACTCTTCGCCAAAATCAACAGTTCGCGGATATTCGACATCGGCTTTCGCGATAAAGCCCGGGCGGTCTACATCCCATTTGGCTTTGATTTTGGCATCATAATTCAGGTATAATTTACCGTCCACAATTGCCCACTGCTTGGGGTCACCCGAAGCCGTATGACCACGCGCCATCGCCCAGGCACAGTAACCGCCGTATTGAGGGGCATATTTATCAGGATTGGCCTGAAACAATTCCATATTGGCTTTTGAGGCAAAGCGCCATTCAGCGCCTTTATAGTCAATCTGAAATTTCTTATTGCCTTTCACCGGCTTACCGCTGGTAAAATATGCAACCGCATCATAACCATCAACTGCCCGGTCGTTAAATATGCCTGTGTAAATTGCTCCATCAGCCATTGCCGCACCCGCTGTCAGGCCTGCAAAAGCCATCATGATAGCGATGAATAATTTTCTAATCATTGAGCGTTCCATTTTCTACAAGTCGGGGTTTATCTTTAATAACAATGAATCTTTATTCCAGTGCGCAACAAAATACATCTCAATCTCTGCTCAAACTTTCGTGTAGTCGAATTGGCATGTATGCACCCCGAAGACAAATGCCGATCGACGGCCGCCTCTGCGGCATGTGATGGTAGGGCTAGACATTCTTGCGGTAGAAACGATAGCTTAGAAATCTACCGCCCCTTTTCACCGCGCGCTGCCAAATGCCAACAAGGATCATCACTATGCTCAAGAACCCGACAATGGCGATCATTCAGGAAGCCCCGGTTTTCCTGAATTTGGCTGCAAGTACGCAGAAAGCGCTCACATGCATTCGCAAAGCCGCAGCCGACGGCGCCCAGATTGTGGCCTTCGCCGAATGCTGGCTGCCGGGCTATCCGGTTTGGCTGGATTTTGCCCCCACTGCTGCGCTGTGGGGCCAGAAAGGGGCGCAAGCGCTTTACCGAATACTTGCAGAAAATTCTGTGGTGCAGGGCGACGAACATCTGGGCGCGCTGCAAGCCCTCGCTGATGAACTTAATATATACATCGTTATGGGCACCCACGAGCGCGCGCACAATACACTGTATAATACCAGCTTCACCTTTTCGCCCGGTGCTACTACGCCTGCCCCGCACAGGAAACTGGTGCCAACATATACCGAGCGATTGGTGTGGGGACGCGGCGACGGTGCGACCCTTGTGGCCGTGGATACACCGTGGGGAAAGCTTGGCAATCTGATATGCTGGGAACACTGGATGCCGCTGGCCCGCGCCGCCATGCACAGCTTGGAGGAAACCTTCCATGTGGCCCAGTGGCCCATCGCCAAAGACATGCACCAAGTGGCAAGTCGGCACTATGCCTTTGAAGGGCGCTGCGCCGTGGCTGCGGCAGGCTCAATCCTGCGCAAAGGCGATGTGCTGGATGGCTTTGGCTCGCTGAACCAGGACGAACCCGAAGCGCTGGCCCTGTTACAGTCAATTCCCGGCGACCGGGACAGTTTGGTTCATAACGGTGGCAGCGCCGTTATTGCCGCCGACGGCAGTTATATCACCGAGCCGCTGTTTGATCAGGCTGGCACCGTGATGGCAGAAATCAACATGGCAGACCAGCGCGAGCAAGCCATGGTACTGGATACCAACGGCCACTACAGCCGCCCCGATGTATTTGAATTGAGCATCAATACCAGCCCGCAGGCAGGTGTTAGGTTTAAGACCTAAAGCAGCGATGAATTGCGACGATTAACCGATTATCCTGGAGCTTTTCAGGGCGGCGATTTCGGTGGCGCTTAGTGCCAGCATTTCTTGCAAAACTTCGGCTGTGTGCTGTCCCACTTTGGGCGGCGGACGGTTGTAGCTGATTTCTGTATCGGAAAAATGGATCGGGTTGGCGACCATGGGCATGGTGCCGCCGTTTGGTAGGTCAATAGACGCCTGAATACCGCGTGCCTTTACCTGAGCATCGGCAAAAACATTCTCAATATCATTGATCGGCCCACCAGGCACATTCGCAGCGGCTAAAATTTCTGTCCACTCGGATGTGGTTTTTTCGCCGATGGACACGGCCAATATAGGGATAAGGGCTTCGCGGTTATTGACACGGGCGGGATTGGTGGAAAAACGCGGGTCGGCCACAAGATCAGACAAGCCCGCAACGCCGCAAAAACGGGCAAACTGGCCGTCATTGCCCACAGCCAAAATCATATGGCCGTCCTTGGTGGCAAAGCTTTGATACGGCACGATTGAAGGATGGCTGTTGCCTTGGCGCTCAGGCGATTTTCCCGATACCAGATAGCTCATGCCCTGATTAGCCAATACGGCAACTTGCGTATCCAAAAGCCCCATATCAATGTGCTGGCCTTCGCCTGTCTGTGAACGGTGGTACAATGCCGCCGTAATGCCAACAGTGCTATACATGCCCGTGAACAGGTCCGTAACAGCAACCCCTGCCCGAATTGGGCCACCGCCGGGTTCATCGTCGGGTTTGCCTGTAATGCTCATCATGCCGCCGAGGCCCTGGATCATTAAATCGTAACCTGGTCTGTGTTTATAGGGCCCTGAATGGCCAAAACCAGTGATCGAGCAATAGATAAGCCCCGGATTAAGCGCCTTGAGGCTAGTATAATCGAGACCGTATTTTTTCAGGCCGTCGACCTTGAAATTTTCGATCAAAATATCCGATTTTTCCGCCAGCCTGCGCACAATATCCTGGCCTTCTGGCGTGGTGATATCCAGCGCGAGCGAGCGTTTCCCCCGGTTCGCACTCATAAAATAAGCAGAAAGCTGATCGTCTTTATCACCGAAAAAAGGAGGCCCCCATGTGCGGGTATCATCGCCCTCGTCCGGCCGTTCAATTTTAATAACATCCGCGCCTAAATCAGCCAGACACTGGCTGGCCCACGGCCCGGCCAAGATACGGCTTAGATCAAGAACACAGATGCCTGAAAGAGGTCCCGCCATCATTAACGCCTTAGAAAAATGCTTGAAGCCCGGTTTGGGCGCGGCCCAAAATCAGGGTATGAATGTCGTAAGTTCCTTCATAGGTATTCACGGTTTCCAAATTCACCATATGGCGGATCACATGGAATTCATCGGAAATGCCGTTGCCGCCGTGCATGTCACGCGCCGCGCGGGCGATATCAAGCGCCTTGCCGCAGCTGTTGCGCTTGATCAGCGATATATTTTCAGGGGCGGCTGTGCCTTCATCCAGCATCCGGCCCACTCGCAGACACGCCTGAAGGCCGAGCGAAATTTCTGTCATCATATTGGCGAGCTTTTGCTGCACCAGTTGGGTTTGCGCTAACGGTCTGCCAAACTGGATGCGATCAAGCGTATAACTGCGCCCCGCATGCCAGCAGAATTCGGCCGCCCCCAAAGCGCCCCATGCAATGCCGTAACGGGCTTTATTCAGGCAACCAAACGGGCCTGAAAGCCCCGAGGCATTTGGCAGCAGATTTTCTGCTGGTACAAAAACATTGTCCATCACAATTTCGCCGGTGATCGAGGCCCGCAGGCTCATTTTGCCAACAATCTTGGGCGTGGAGAAACCTTCCATGCCGCGCTCCAAGATGAAGCCTCTGATTTTGCCGTCCAGCTTTGCCCATACCACCGCCACGTCCGCGATCGGGCTGTTGGTGATCCACATTTTATTGCCAGTGAGCATGTAACCGCCGTCTGTTTTTTCGGCGCGGCTGCGCATGCCGTTGGGGTCAGACCCATGATCAGGTTCCGTCAAACCAAAACAGCCAACCCATTCGCCCGAAGCAAGTTTAGGCAGATATTTGCGGCGTTGCTCTTCAGAGCCATAGCTATAAATCGGGTACATTACCAAGGAGGCCTGCACACTCATGGCTGACCGGTAGCCGCTGTCTACCCGTTCCACTTCGCGAGCGATAAGGCCGTATGAAACATGGTTCACTGCCGAACCACCGTATTCCTCCGGCAGCATCGCGCCCAAAAGCCCCATTTCACCAAATTCATTCATGATCGAACGATCAAAGCTCTCGTGCCTGTTGGCTTCCAGAATGCGCGGCATCAGCTTGCTTTGGCAATGCTCGTGCGCGCTATCCCTAATCAAACGCTCCTCCTCCGAGAGCTGCTGTTCTAGAAGAAAGGGGTCTTGCCAGTTGAATTGGGCCTTTGCCGACATTTTTAATCCTTACACACACTGAAAATGATTTCAGCGCATATATAGGGGCTATCAGGCGGCCAACATAGTAATAAATTCGACTGGAATCATGATAATAAATCATGCATTGATGGTGGAATAGTGCTATTGGCATTAGCTATGAAAAGACAGTTGCCATCAATAACCGCCCTTGAGTGTTTTGAAAGGGTTATTCGGCACGGCCTTGTGACACGCGCCGCTGAAGAGCTTAACCTTACGCAAAGCGCCGTTAGTCGGCAGATCGGAAATCTGGAAGCCTTCACACGGCAACAGCTTTTCCTGCGAGAACGCAAGCGCCTGATCCCGACACCGGCTGCGCTTCAGTTCGCCGCGTCCCTAAGCATCACACTGGATACACTTGAGCGAGAAACCATGCGGTTGATGAGCAGCGGTGCAGAGGATTTGATTTTAACACTCGGCTTGCTTCCTACGTTTGGCTCGCGCTGGTTAATTCCAAAGCTTGGCTCTTTCACCGAAAAATACCCTGACATTCAACTGAATATTGTCACAGGCCTGAACATTGCTGATTTTACAGCAGCACGCGCAGATGTGGCTATCGTTTACGGCGACGGAATTTTTCCTGGATTTGAAAGCTACCGCATTTTAGACGAACACATCGTACCGGTAATTGCACCAGACCACTATGATGACCCGGATATCCTTAAATATGAGCATCTGCAAATGGCCACCCGCCCCACGGCGTGGCCTGATTGGCTGCATGCGCAATTTGGCCGCGACGTAACGCAGCGACTAGGGCCAAAATTCGAGAATTTCACCATGTTGATCGCGGCTGTGCGCTCCGGGCTCGGTGTCGCTGTGTTGCCGGTGATGTATGTCGGGGCAGACCTTGAAAAAGGCAGAATGATTGCCCCCTTTGGCCCCGCCGTTACAAGTCGAAGAGGCTATTATCTGGCCTGCGCCGAGCATTTGGCCGAGGCCCCGAAGGTCAAGGCCTTTCGCGACTGGATTTTTAGCAAGGCCCGCGACGGCTTGCATCCAAAACCCTGAAGAGCATTGCCTAAAAGGGGGTGCCAGAATATTGGCGCACTGAATATTGGCGCACTGAATTCCATCACGTGGTAAAAAAAAGGGCCGGAAAACCGGCCCCTTACCCATATTCTCTTTTTTCTTGCAGGCGTTTTTACCAGATAGAAACCCGGTCTTTGGGTGCCAGATACAGCGCATCGCCTTCTTTGACATCAAAGGCCTTGTACCATTCTTCCATATTGCGCACGACGCCATTGACCCGGAACTCCGCCGGTGAATGTGGGTCCGATTTCAGGCGGCTAACGAGGGCTTCATCGCGGTATTTGCGCTTCCACACCTGTGCCCACGCGAGGAAAAAGCGCTGGTCGCCCGTCAGGCCGTCAATGACCGGGGCTTCCTTGCCGCCAAGCGCCAGTTTATAGGCGTGATAAGCCATCGCCATGCCGCCAACATCACCGATATTTTCACCCATGGTAAATTTACCATCGACAAAATTACCAGGTAGGGCTTCAAAGCCACTATATTGCTCGCCGAGCATGGTTGTGCGCACTTCAAAAGCTGCCCTGTCATCATCGGTCCACCAGTTGCGCTGCACGCCGTGTGCATCCGATTTGGAGCCTTGATCATCAAAACCATGGCCCATTTCGTGGCCAATCACCGCGCCGATACCGCCGTAATTCACTGCCAGATCAGCACCGGGGTCAAAGAAAGGCGGTTGCAGGATCGCGGCCGGGAAAACGATTTCGTTAAACTGCGGATTATAATAGGCGTTTACGGTTTGCGGGGTCATGAACCATTCGTCACGGTCCGTTGGAGCCGTCAGGCGCCGAACATCATCAAGGTGATTGAAAACCGTGATACGCTTGGCATTGCCAAACAGATCGCCTTTTTTGATGACAATCGCAGACAAGTCTTTCCATTTGTCAGGATAACCGATTTTCGGATTGAAAGCATCAAGCTTGACGTGCGCTGCCTTTTTGGTGTCAGCGCCCATCCATTCAAGGCCATCAATGCGCTGCCCCATTGCTTTTCTAAGATTAGCAACAAGCTCAACCATCTGTGTTTTCGACGTTTCGGGGAAATAGCGATCCACATAAACCTGCCCAATGGCAGCGCCGAGCGAGTTTCTGCCGCCGACCCGCGCGACACCGCGCTTCCAGCGGTCTTGTTGCTCAGGCTGGCCCCGCAAGGTTTTACCATAAAAATTAAAGTTGGACACATCGATTTCATCGCTCAAAACGCCGGCATGGTTAGAGATAGCCTTATAAGAAAGATAAGCCTTCCAGTCATCCAGCGACACGTTGTTCACGATATCAATCACCGCCGCAACGGCATCCGGGAAGGTCACATTCAAATTGTCAAACCCTGTGAAATCCCTTGCTGCGAAAAACCCGTCCCAGTCGAAATCGGTATAGCGGGCTTTAAAATCATCATAAGACATTTGGTTCAGGGTTTTATCGCGGTTGCGGCGCTCGGAACGTGGCCATTGTTTTTCGGCGATTTTGGTTTCCAGCGCCAATATGGCCGCCGCTTTTTCCGCGCCGCCCTCGATGTCGGCAAAGGCCAGCATTTCAGCAATATGGGCCACATAGGCTGCCCGGATTTTTACGAAACGCTCGGTATCCAGCAAATAATAATCCCGGTCGGGCAAGCCCATACCGCCAATACCAACATTGAGCTGATACAGATCGGGGTTCTGACGGTTAATGCCAATGCCTGCGGTGAGGGGCGAAGACAGGTTATCGCTGTCTGCGCGGCCAAACAGCGCGGTCAGGTCGGCGATGTTCGAGGCAGCTGCCACATCGGCCAACAATGGCCGCAAGGGTTCAATGCCCAGCGCATTGACAGCTGCGACATCCATATAGCTGTTGTAATAATCGCTGATTTTTTGCTCGACGGAGCCGTCTTCAAAGGTTCCCGCCGCCAAATCATCTATAATCGCCTTGGTGCGGTCCCGGCTACGCTCGGCGAGCGCGGTGAAGGCACCGTAATTGCTGCGATCGGCAGGCAGAACAAATGTATCAAGCCACGTGCCGCTGGCGTACCGGAAAAAATCATTCCCGGGTTTCACACTTTCCTTACGCGCAGTCAGGTCTACGCCCCAAGCGCCCAGCTCTGGCGCAACCGCGGCTGCTACAGATTGCTCTTTGGCCTCGCTTTTTTGCGTGTCCTCCGAGTTACCGCACGCCGCAAGCAATAAAACAGTTGCCGCCACGGACGATCTTAAAATTGTTTTCAACATATCCCACTCCCAAATCCAAAAACTATAATGTCAGCAGCCCGCTTTTTGCGGAACGATCCTTATGTGCCCAAATCAACTGCCCCGCTAACACCTAACCAAATTCACGGCCCTCACGTCAATAAACCATAGTTACAATAGCTGATAATCTACGTGTCCTTTGCAAGAGAGCCGTATTAAACAGCGTATGATCTTTCTTCGCCTTCGAAAATTTCCCGAAAAAACAACACATCGAAAAACGATAAGATATTGTAATAATTATGGTTTTATTGATAGGTAGCATTTTTACAACGTTAGATGTGCAGCTTTACCACCTGCGGCATGTGATACAGTAATTATAGCGTTGGCTACGTCATTGTAATCACGGGCAACAGGTCATTGTTGGCAAAGTCGCATAATACGTCATAGCAGGCTTCGAAGGCGCTGTGGGTTCACAGGCTTTTCCATTCCTCGCACGATTTTCCATAAACCATTCACTATACCCGCGCTGAGCGATAACTTGACATCAGCATCGTCGCATGAATTAATGCTTGCCATTAATATTTGATCAACGGGTATCAAAGGCTGGGGAGAGCTAAATTGAAATTACGGCATCTATTGGGGTTTGCTACTGCACTGGCCTGTTCCGCTAGCGCATGGGCTGATGTGGACGAACCAACCCACCTTTATTGGGGCGATACCCATCTTCATACATCATATTCGTTTGACGCCTTTCTCGCGGGCAATAAAACGGCCGACCCGGACACAGCCTATCGCTGGGCCAAAGGCCAGCCAGTAATCCACCCTTACAACCGAACCCGCGTACAGTTGGCGCGCCCGCTTGATTTTTTGGTAGTGGCTGACCACGCCGAACTGATGGGCGTGATCAGGTCGGTCCACCGCGGCGAAGCTAAACTGCCAGAAATGGGGGCTTGGGGCAGACTTAAGCGCTGGTTTTCCATCAAGGTTTTAAACTCAAAACTCGACGACGATACAGCCGGCGAAATTTTTCTCGATCTGTTGCCTAAAGATATGGCCAATGCCAGCGGCGACCCGGTGCAAGACCCCAACAATGTGCTGCCCGGCAAGCGCTTTGGCAATACCAGTGCTATCGAACAAGTCGCCTGGGATGAAATTGTTGATGCGGCTGAGCGCCACAATGACCCCGGCACCTTCACAAGTTTTATCGGCTGGGAATGGAGCTCAATCCCTACGGGGGCCAACCTGCACCGGGTCGTATTCTCCCCCAGCGGCGGCGAAATATCCAAAAAATATCTGCCTTATGGCTCGGATGATAGCCAATATCCAGAAGACCTTTGGGCATGGCTTGAACGCACAACAGCGGAAACAGGCGCCGAGTTCATGGCGATCCCTCATAACTCCAATATTTCAAAAGGCTATATGTTCCAGGAAACTACGTTGAAAGGTGTGCCGATCACGGCAGACTATGCCAAAACACGAGCATACTGGGAGCCAGTTGTTGAAATCACGCAAACCAAAGGCGATAGCGAAACCAATCCTAGTTTATCTCCGGATGACGAATTTGCTGATTTTGAACCCTATCCCTATTATATCCAAAATGCTGAGAACGCCCGGCCCTACAAAGTTCACAAAAGCGATTTTGTGCGCCCTGCACTGGGCACCGGCCTAAAATTGGAAGCCAGCGTCGGCATCAATCCTTTTAAATTCGGGGTGATTGGGTCCACCGACAGCCATAGTGGACTATCATCATCTGATGAAGATAATTTCTGGGGCAAAATGGGCCGTGACGGCACCCCCGAAATGAAGCGGAATTTTGGTATTGGTCGCAGCGGCGTGACAGGTTGGAGCATGGCAGCACAGGGACTGGCGGCTGTATGGGCCGAGGAAAATAGCCGCAGTGCCATTTTTGCAGCCTTCAAACGCCGCGAAGTATACGGCACCACAGGCCCCCGCATGCGGGTGCGCTTTTTTGGCGGCTGGGGCTTTGATGCGCTTGACGAGCAGCAATCAAATGTTGCTGCGGTTGGTTACAAAGGCGGCGTGCCTATGGGCAGTGATCTGACCCGAGCCGCAGATACCGCGGCGGCACCGCAATTCCTTATCCAGGCCATAAAAGACCCTATCGGACACAATCTGGACCGGGTTCAAATGGTAAAAGGCTGGTTAGGCGCAAACGGCGAGGCCCATGAGCATGTCTATAATATTGCATGGTCGGGTGACCGGAAAACTGGCGCGGACGGAAAACTGCCTGCTGTTGGGGATACGGTGAACCGTAAAACCGGGCGGACCGACAATAATATCGGCGCAGCTGAACTGATCATACTTTGGAGCGATCCTGATTTTGATGCTGACCAGCGCGCTTTCTATTATGTGCGGGTCTTGCAAATTCCGACCGCTCGCCATAGTTTGCTTGATGGCATCGCCTTGCAAATTGATCCGCCCAAAGAGGGCCCGCCGATATTACAGGAACGTGCCTATACATCAGCGATCTGGTACACACCTTAACCACCAAGGAAGCTTTTCCAAATGATGAAACTCATCAGGGAACCGTTGCTGCAATTTATGCTCATCGGACTGTTGTTTTACGCCGCGTTCGCTGTGTTTGCACCGGAAAACCAGCGCACCACAGACGCGGGTACCATTAGAGTGAATGACGAAGCCTTGGCCGTATATCTGCAAATTCAGGACAAAGCATTTGACCGTGAAGGCGCAGCGAAGGCACTTAGCAGCTTGGACGCCGAGGGTCGGCGGCGACTGGAGGCCGAGTTTATCCGTGATGAAATTATGGTGCGTGAAGCGTTGAAACTGGGCCTGGATGAAGGCGACGAAGTTATTCGCGGACGGCTGATTCAGAAAATGGATTTCATCATGCAGGGTTTTGCCGCAAACGAAAAAACGGTTAGCGAGGCCGATTTACTGACCTATTTCACTGCCCACAAACAAGATTACCAGCGCGGTGCAGAGGCAACCTTTACTCATATTTTTTTCAGCATTAAAAATCGCTCGATTGAGGAAGCGACCGCTGAGGCCGCCACACTGTTACCGATCTTAAATCAAACTGCCATAGCCTTTGAAAAAGCGGGTGAATACGGCGAACGCTTTTATTTTCTGCGCAATTATATCAATCGCCCCAAACGGCTAATTAATGATCATTTCGGTCCCGAAATGACGGCGCAAATTTTTGCTGGAGAGCCTAACGGTAAATGGGCAGGGCCATACCAGTCTCAGTACGGCGCGCATTTGGTGATGCTGCGCAATATTACCCCGGCGCGCAGCCCTGAACTGGCCGAAGTGGCAGACCAGGTATTGGCCGATATTCGCCGTGCTCGCAGCGACGAAGAACGTGCAAAGGCGCTCGAAAAACTGGCCGAAAAATATACGATTACCCGCGATACGAAGGCAGCGAATTAGATGCGCTTCTGGCTGATACTTTGGCTAGCTGCCTGCTGGACCACCCTGTCAGCCGCGCCCGCAACTGCCCACGAAGGCCGCCCGGTCTATATTGAAATCACTGAGACGGGCGCAGAAACATTTGAATTACGCTGGAAAATTCCGCCTGTAATCGCGCCCGGCCAGCTGCCGCTCATTCGCCTAACCGGTGCTGACTGCGTGATCGAAGCAGGCACCCAGCAAGCGCAGCTGGTGGGGGCCCACCTATACCGCTGTACGGGCGATACAAAGGCCATGCAAATTGCACTGACATACCCGGGGGTGAACCCTGTCTTGTCGACGCTGGTGATGCTGCGCGCAGCGGACGGCACAGCGGATGGCACCGAGCAAAGCATCATAGCCGGGCCTGATGAGGCCATCATCGCCCTGCCCCGGGCCGAAACATTCTGGGCTGTCGCTGTGCGTTATACACAGGCGGGGCTTGATCATATTCAGGGCGGTTATGACCATCTGCTGTTTGTGCTGTGCCTGATATTGATCGCGGGCAGCCTGCGGCGAGTTTTGATCACGGTTACAGGTTTCACGCTTGGGCATTCCCTCACATTGGCCATGTCGGCGCTGGGCGGCTGGTCGCTACCGCCCACCTTCGTTGAACCCTTGATTGCCTTCAGTATTGTTATGCTGGCTGCCGAAGTTGCCCGCAAATCAAGCAGCTCGCTGATCTACAAACACCCTGCCGTGGTGGCTGCGGGTTTTGGCTTGTTGCACGGTTTTGGTTTTGGCGGTGCGCTGGCCGAGATCGGCCTGCCGCAGAGCCTGCAAATACAAGCGCTGGCTTTTTTCAATGTCGGCGTGGAAATTGGCCAGATTGCTTTTGTACTGGCGGCCTACGGACTTGCGCTGTTGGCCCTGCGCCTGCTGCGCATGATGCGGTCCAGCACACAGACCAGGCTATTGGCGCGTATCGTCATTTACCCGGCGGGCATCGTCGCTGCTTTCTGGACGTTTGAGCGCGCAGTTGGCATCTGGGCCTGATCTCACACGCCCCTTGAAACCGCAACGCTGCGCGCTAGTTTCCCTGATTAGACAAATGCAAACAAAAGGGGCGGGTCGATGACAACACAAACAAGTTTACTGGTATCCAGAGGCGACATCGCCCAGCATAAATTTGTGGCCGAGGAAACCCTACCCTCGTTGGAGGCGGGGGAAGCCCTGATGAAAATCGATCATTTTTCCTTCACCGCCAACAACATCACTTATGCCGCCTTTGGCGATGTGATGAAATATTGGGATTTCTTCCCGGGACCAGAAGGCTGGGGGCGAGTGCCTGTTTGGGGATTTGCTGAGGTGATTGAAAGCAAGGCCGAAGGTGTGGCTGTCGGCGAACGCTTTTACGGCTATTATCCCATGTCCAGCCATTTGAAAGTGATGCCCACAAAACAATCGCCCGCTGGTTTTTTTGATGGCGCGGCGCACCGCCAACATCTCAGCCCCATCTATAATTTTTACAGTAATACCAAGACAGACCCTTCCTACCGGGCCGATATGGAGGCGCTGCAAATGATCTTCCGTCCGTTGTTTATGACCAGTTTTTTGATCGATGATTTTCTTGACGACAATGATTTTTATGGGGCGACGCAGGTAGTGCTTTCAAGTGCTTCATCAAAAACCGCTTATGGGTTGGCGTTCCTTTTGGCGGCGCGCAAGGGCATTAAGGTTATCGGCCTTACATCCGCAGGCAATGTAGCTTTTGTCGAAGGCATGGGGTCGTACGACCAGACCGTAACTTACGATAATATCGGATCGCTCGATGCTTCCCAGCCCACGGTTTATGTGGATATGGCAGGCAGCGGCGAGGTGCGCACTGCGGTCCATACCCACTTTGCGGGTTCGCTCAAATATAGTTGTTCGGTGGGGGCTTCTCACTGGGATCAGATGGGCTCAAACAAAGAGCTCCCCGGCCCCGCGCCAACGCTGTTTTTCGCTCCCGCGCAGGGCCAGAAACGATCAAAAGATTGGGGTGCAGAAGGCTTGCAACAGCGCACCGCCGCCGCCTGGATAAAATTCATCAAAGCCGCCGCGGGTTGGACAGATATTGTAGATCAAAACGGACCTGAGGCCATTGCCAAAGTTTACAGCGAGACGGCCGCAGGCAAGGTAAACCCCAAACAGGGCAATATATTGAGCTTTTGATTTATCGGCGCAGCAGAGTGAAGGTTTGGCCAGCCCCGCTTACACAATCCACCTTTTTCGTTACTCCCGCGAAAGTGGGCGGTCATGCTGGAAAACAAAGCCTCTGATGTCCGCAAAAAGACCTCGTCACCCGCGTACATAAAACCTCGTCATTCCGGCATATAAAATCTCGTCACTCCCGCGTAGGCGGGAGTCTATTTCCGCCTCGCTCTTACAGGTTCAAGATGGATTCCCGCCTTCGCGGGAATGACAAAGGCTGGGACAGGAATGACAAAGGCTGGGGCGGGGATGACTGATATATATCCGTGCAGAAACTTGCCTAGCGTAGAAAAATCATGGCAGCGGCAACGGCGGCGGGGCCAATAGGTGTCCTGTTTTCATCCAGATCATAGCGTCTGTCGTGGCAGCCAATGTGACCTTGTCTCCGACCGGAAACCTTAGCCAATCGCCCTGGCTATAATGCTCGCCCTCTAGTGATACATTACCGCTGTATACAAATACTTCTGCACCGCCTGCCGCGTCAACTTCGTAGCTGGTTTTCAAAGGTAAGCGCCGCATTTCCACACGCTCATGCTCGGTGCTATGCAAGGCAAGTATTTGCGCACCGCCAGATATACCGTTCCACAGGGATTCGTCGTTGGTGTCGGTGCGGACAAATAGCTGGTCGTCAGGCGGATATTGCCACAATTTCACCAGGATGGTGCAGCCGTCTTTGGAAAATGGCTTATGCTTGCTCCCCACTGGATTACGCACATACATACCTGCGCCGTAGTCCCCATGCTCGTCGGAGAATATACCATTGAGCACGATGAATTCTTCGCCGCCGGTATGCACATGCGGCGAGAAAAAACTTCCCGCCGCGTAGCGCACAATCGTGGTGGCACGAGCAACTTCTTCGCCGTTTCGCTCAAGCATTTTTCGGTCTACACCCTTAAGAGGCGACGGCACCCATTCGCTGTCAACCGCGCGGCTAACGGCGCGTTTTGAATAGTCACTGTGAAGTTGCACGAGGCTTTCTCCTTATGGCGTTTTATGCAGCAGCGCTGGCGCGCTCACTAACGGCTGCGAACCAGCGATCAACATTCGGGGTATCCCCGCCATCTATAAGACCAACATATTTGGCAAAACCATACCCCACAAAAGCGGTAATATCAGCAATTGAAAAACTGTCGCCCGCGACAAAGGCTTGGCCTTCAAGCTGGCTTTCAAGCTGGTCAGCGGTGGCCTTTACCCGCTCGCCGTTTTTTTCGCCCCATTCTTTAATCTGGTAGGGCTCAATCGCACCAAGACCATCGGTGGCATGGTGAAAATATGTGGTGCCTGCATCAAGAAGTCCTGCCTCCATACGACGCTGCCACATAGTGATATTGGCGGCGGCTTCCGGCGTATCACCCATCAGGGAATTGCCCGTGGTACCGTCTTCAAAATAACGCGAAATAGCTACACAACCGCTGACAATGCTGCCGTCGTCAAGCTCAAGGAAAGGCACTGTAGCGTCTGGATTTTTGACAATATATACGGGGGTCCGGTGTTCGCCCGCAGGCACATTCACCTGAATGCGTTCAACATCAATGCCTTTTTCTGCCAAAAACATGCGCACGCGCTTTGGGTTTGGAAAGGCTTCATATTCATAAAGTTTCATGGCTGGCTCCTGTGATTAATTTTACCTACTAGTTAGTAGGTGTACAGAATAATTAAGGAACCAATACGCTAATGTCAACGTCTATCTACTAATTAGTAGATAGACGTAAAAAGCACGCATGCTTGATGGCGTTAGCTCACAACCCGCATGGGGGACATATGGAGGATGTTGCCGTCTTGCCAGCGCGAAACTTCAACACCAAAAGCAATTTTCAGATTTTGGTCGGTTAGAACCTCGCTGGGCGCGCCTGTCGCCAACACGTTAGTGTCGTGCAACAATATAAGCTGGTCGCAGGTGCGCATTGCAAGCCCCAGATCATGCATCACCACCAGCACGCCGGTGCCACTTGCGGCTTCGGCTTTTAAAATATCCATCACCTGTAATTGGTGCATGGGATCGAGCGCTGCGATGGGCTCGTCAGCAAGGATAAAATCTGCGCCTACAGCCAACGTGCGGGCTAGCAATACGCGAGCGCGTTCGCCGCCTGAAAGTGTGGTCACCAGCCTGTCCCTGAAAATCCAGCAATCGGTTTTCTGCATGGCTTCCTTGATTGCCATTTCGTCGACGGCCCCCAGCGTCTGCCACGGCGTAAGGTGTGGCACCCGGCCCAATGCGACGGTACGTTCTGCCGTTAAGGGCCAATGCACCGGCGCACCCTGCGGCACATAGGCCAGCGTTTTGGCGCGCACACGCGGCGGCATTTCAGCAACATTAGTGTCGCCAACATCTACAGTGCCATCCGTGCATGGTATCAGTCCCAAAATGCATTTAATGGCGGTGGATTTTCCTGCGCCGTTGGGACCGATAAGACCAACAACTTTGCCGCGCGGCATGGTGAAGGATACGCCGGATAGTATTTGTTTGCCGCCAAGCCTAATGCCGAGGCCTTCAATTTTGAGGGCGTTCATCGCATGCTCTCCCGCGTTTTGAAGATAATATGGATGAACAGCGGCGCACCGATAATGGCCATCACCACCCCCAGCCGCAGTTGGCCGTGGCCAATGGGTAGGCGCGTGAGAATATCAGCAAGCGTAAGCAATACTGCGCCAGCAATTGCACTGGGCAGCAACAAAGCACGCGGCTCATAACCAATGAAAGCGCGCACAATGTGCGGCACCACCAGACCGACAAAACCAACCGCCCCACATACCGAGACAGTGGCCCCAACCGAAAGCGCGGTGCCCAGCACCACACGCCAGCGCAAATATTTGATGTTAATGCCGAGGCTGTGGGCGGTATCGGACCCGAGGCTAAGCGCGTTCAGCCCCTGCCCCACGCCGATCATACTGGCCCAGCCGATTAGGATAAAAGGCCCCGCCAGCAGCAAATCGTCAAAGGTGCGGTTCTCCAGCGAGCCCAGCATCCACAGTACCATATCCTGCAACGACATTGGCGAGGCCGCGAAATTCATCACCAGCGAAATGCCCGCAGTGGCAAGGCTTGATATGCCAATGCCCGCGAGGATAAGCGTGAGCACACTGCTATCGCGTGCAGCCAAGGTCATGAGAATAAGCGTAGCGGCAAGCGAGCCGGCCATCGCCATCAACGGAATGGCAAAGGCCGACACCGCCGCCAGCCCCAAATAAATGGCAATCACAGCGCCAAGCCCGGCGGAGGCTGAAACGCCAATCACGCCAGGGTCCGCCAGTGGGTTCCTAAGCAACCCCTGCAAGGCCGCGCCCGTATAACCGAGCGTAGCACCCGCCAAAACACCAATAAGAATGCGCGGCAACCTCAATTCTCGCACGATAATCGACAGACCCTCGTTGCCGTCCCCCGCAAGCGCTAAAATAAATTCAGCTGGCGACAGGTTAACTTGCCCGAACATGCCCGACATCAAGGCGGCAACAACCAACAAAGCAAACAGGATAATATTCAGTGCCCACGGCTTGTTTTTAAATATTGCCGTCATTTGGTTTTCCCTTGTGGTTTAATCAGCCCCAGCTTTAAAGCCTCTGCGCGGATATATTCGGCGGCGTCCACCGTAAATGCGCCGCTGCAGGAAAGATAATGGCTTGGTATATGGATAGTGGGCAAAGCCGCCATCATGCGCGCGTTCACACCATGGCGGCCACTGCTCCAGTAGGAAACCAATACATCAGCATCACCAAAGAAAGACGCGACGATAAAATCAGGTGGCGACATGACCATTTTCTCGAGCGGCAACGGTGCCCACGAGCGTATGCCTGCGTCTTCGGCCACAGTATCAAAGCCCGCAAGCTTGATGATGCCGTCGACAAAGGTGCCTGTGCCTGCGGTGAAGCCGCTCGGGGTCATATACACGCCTTTTAAGGGGCTTTTTGGAGTGGCTTGCAGGGCTGCTAACCGTTTTTTTTGATCTGCCACCAAAGTCTCGGCCTTTACCGGTTTGCCGATCTCAGCTCCCACTGCAAGAAATGTATCAAAATTACTTTCCAGCGAATAAGCATAGGGCGGCTGGAACGATTTGATGCCTGCCTTATCCATAATGGCCTTGGCACGCGGGCCACCGCGCCACGTGCGCAGCACTTTGTCGGGCCGCATCAGCAGAATTTCCTCTAGCGTACCGTCAACAGTAGGCAAGCCCTCGGCGCGCTTATGGTAATAGGAACGCGGACTGGCAGCCTCAAACGAAACGGCCTGAATATCAGACCTATCGGCCAGCGCCAAAAGATACTGATCAGCGCAAAAATCGATCGATACCAACCCCGGTTTATTCTCAGCCAAAAGAGGGGCGGAAGACAAAAGGCACAGCGCTACCAAGGCGGCAAAATTTTGCCGAACCATTAAGAAAACGCTATGCCTTTCTTTTCTCACCTAGAAGCTGCCCCTCACGCCAAAGAAGCTTGAGATGCCGGGTGTGCCATAACCGGCAACCTGCTGATAGTTTTCATCAAACAAGTTATCAATGCGACCGTAAAGCTCAATATTTTCGCTCACTTTATAGGCGGCACGCAGATCAACGCGGGTCCAACTGTCGATGAACTGGTTACCGCTGTCAGGTGTACCGCCGGTATGGATGACGGAGATATTACTGCTGATTTTATCGTTAACCTGCCAATCAAACGCTGCATAAAACTGGCTTTTTGGGCGACGGATTAACCGCTCGTCCGTACTGCTGTCTTTGGCGGATGTATAAGTATAGTTGCCAATAAAGGTCAGGGCATCACTAAGCGCAAAATCAAGGCTGACCTCAAGCCCCTTCAAACGCGCGGCAGCGATATTGCTATAGCCTTCCGTAAAAGCAAAATCGATCAGGTCCGTGATTTTTTGGTCAAAATAGGCCATACGCAGCGTGCCTTTGTCGCCTGAAAACCCCTGCTCAACCCCGGCTTCCCACGCGTCAGATGTTTCGGGCCTCAGATCAAGGCGCGGTAAATCTTGGGGTGCTGCGCAGAAAGAGCAATCAAATGTTAGCTGAAAAACGCTCGGCGCTTTGAAACCTTCACCCCAGTTGGCAAAAATATGGGTGTCGGTATCAGCAACACTATAGGAAGCGCGCAGTTGGCCGTTTGTTGTGGTGCCGAAGGTTTCATGATCATCAACCCGCAGCCCTGCAGAAAGGTTAAAGCCCGTCCGCGTGTAGGCCGCTACAGCAAATATACTGTCGGTAGTGAAGCTTTGTATTGAAGCGGTTTCTGCTTTGATATTTTCATGCTGTGCGCCTGCGCTTAGGGACAAATTATCATCCAAAGTGTAAACGCCGAGATAATCCAGGTTAAAACGCTCGCCTTTGCCGAGGGATGTGCCAAAATCAGATATGCTGGCGCGGTCGATGGCTGAATATTCTACGGAAAGAGTATTGACGAGCTTGCCGCCAAACATATCGGCGTGCAGCCGCCCGCCGATCAAATAATCTTCAGACAGTGAACGGTCAGCGGTATCGCCCAGGTCAAAACCAAAGGTCACAGGATTAAAAGAAAACCCGTCAATTTCCGTGTCGCTGTCGTTGTAGCTGCCGAAAACTTCTGCACTTACGCTGTCGCTGAGTTTGGCGGTGATACGGCCCCTGAGTGTATAGCTTTCATAACCGTCAGTTTCTGCATTACCGTCGGCTTCGTCGGCTTTCGAGATGCCGTCTGATTTGATGCCGCTAGCGGACAGGTTAAAGCCAAATGCGTCCGTTCCCCCTGCAAACGTAGCCCCCGCCCTCACCGTATCAAAAGCACCGTATTCAACAAAGGCGCTGCCACCAGCCGGTCCACCGGTTTTTGTGATGATATTCACCACACCGCCAATGGCGTCTGAGCCGTAAAGCACCGCCTGCGGGCCGCGCAAGACTTCGATGCGTTCAATGCCCGATGGATCGAGCGTGCCAAAATTAAAACCACCCGCCGGGGACGATACATCATTCATTTGCACGCCGTCGATCAAGATCACAGTTTGCGCACTGGCTGCACCCCTGATGCTAACCGCCGCTTGACCACCAATGCCACCGCTTTGGCTGATGGAAACACCCGGCAGGGTTTGCAGCGCATCCAGCACAAAGCTGTATTGGCCGTTTGTCAGCGCTTTTTCACCCAGCACGCTGATGCTGGCTCCAATATCATTAATATTCTGCGGCCTGCGCGAGGCGGTAACCACGATTTCGTCGGAGGTATCGGCATCGGAATTCATATTATCTTGGGCAAAAACGGCTGTGGGAAACAGCACCACAGAACCAAGAAGCAAGAGTTTTAAAGTATCAGTCATCAGTCCATCCAGTATATAGCCAGCAATGCTGGGCTTTTAAAAAACTGTAGGGAGTTTGACTGACGTGTCTTTTCATACTGACGTGCCCGGCAATCTCCGCATACAGCGACGAGATTGTCGCCAATACGGAAATCCGCTTCTGTATGGCTTACCCGACCTACAGAGGGGCGACGCGCTGGCAGGTCTCCTGGCTTATGGATCAACCGCGCTTTGCCCCCCTTCCCGGTTTGCCGTGCGGCAATCCAGTGGACTATGGGCGAAACGCTCTCCATATACAGTTGCGGGTACAGCCACGGTTTTGCAGGCATCTTGCCAGCGCACCGTGTTCCCTCTTAGCTTTCCGAATGAACGAAAAGAACCAACACATGGGGCTATACGCGATAGCCGGTGAGCCCGCAACAACTAGATGAGACCGGACGTTAGCTTTCTTAACAAAAAATTGAATATATTGCTTGAGACTAGGCGGCTGAATAATAGAGGTAGCCACATGACACTATTAACGCGTTTCGCTTGTGTAGTGATAGTTTTCATCAGCTTATTGCATATGGAAAGCAAAGCCTCGTTTGCTGACGATAAATGGCTGCTGTTTTCGGATAGCAGCATAAGCCTGCTCACGGGCACAGAGTTTGAGTTGCCCGGCGACAATGTTTCTACCCTTACGCTTGAGCATGTAAGCGGTTGGAAATGGGGCGATTTATTTATTTTTGCCGACGCTTTAAAGTTTCACAGTAATCCCGTTCAGGACAGCAGCTGGTACGGCGAATTTTCACCGCGTTTCAGCCTTGGCAAGCTAGCGGGCCTGAAATTTAACAAAAACGGACTGGTGCGTGACATTCTTATTTCCACGACGTTTGAGCGCGGAAAAAATGGTAACGAGGGCCTGCTGATAGGCGGTGCAGTGGACCTTAATATACCCGGTTTTCAGTTTTTTAAACTCAATGCCTATGCCCGTAAAGATACCAGTCGTGGTGCAGGTTTTGACGATATGCAATGGACACTTGGCTGGGCCTATCCTATCGAACTTGGCACTGAGAAATTCCGGCTTGATGGATTTGTTGATTATGTTGTTGGCTGGGGCCCACAGGAACCCGCGCTGCATACCGTTACCCAAATCAAATGGGATATCGGGCATAGTTTGGGCCTGGACCGCAAAATCTATCTCGGCAGCGAAATCGATATCTGGGACAATCAGTTCGGCGTGAAAAACCGCCCCGGCCTCGACACTAACCAAATTGCCGTGAGCGCGTTATTGAAAGTTCATTTTTGAAGATCATGTTTTTTTGGTGAAACATACAGGCTGGTTGTATCCTTCCAAGCCGTCAGGGCGATGGAGGAGTTTATTTCACGCACTCCTTCAATTTGCGACAGACTGTTCCAAAAAAAATCCTCATACGCCTGCACATCGCGCACTCTTATTTTAAGGAAGAAATCGACATTTCCCATCAGCGTATGGCACTCTACCACTTCTTTGAAATTGCGGACTTTCTCTATGAAATTCGGCAAACTATCGCGGCTGTGAGCCAACATTTTAACCTGCGCAATGACCATCACCCCGAGCCCTGCCTTTTCCGGGTCCAGCAAAATCGTATGCTGCTTGATAATACCATCATCTTCCATTTTTTGAATGCGCCGCCATACCGCTGAACGGCTTGATGCCACCTGCTCCGCCAATTGCGCGAGCGGCGTGCGAGCATCGGCTTGCAATATATTGAGTATGCGAGCATCCAAATCATCTAACACTTGAGAAATTTTCCCCTATAATAATAATATTGTGAAACATTATCTCATTTTATATCGAATTATGTCAAATATTGGGGACATTTTTTCGAATATAAGCCTATATATTACCTTTAAATCTGACAATATAAAGGAACACGGCAATGGTAATGATGGGTAAAACCCGTACACGGTTTTCGGTACAAGCCGACTATGAAACAGGCACTCTTCCGCGCGTGCTGGAGTTATTTTCCGTTCGCGGCTTATGTTTTGATGCCCTTTCAGCGCGCAAATCCGGCGATGGGTTGCAGTGGATCGAGCTGGATTGCACCGACGTTGAAGAGCTTCATACCAACGTGCTTCTGAATAAGTTGCGTCAAATCATCACAGTTCGAAGCGTACGCGCGGAAACTCTGGTTCTTGCCGCTTGAAAGCGGTGCCCCAACGGACCGACGTTTTCCAAATCAAAAAATTCGATCAAATTTTATGCTGTCCCAAAGTGATCAATATGTCGCCAATCAGCAACTATTAAACGGTCTCTTTGCGGACCACCACCGCAAGGCCCGCGATGTTAGGCAATGACATCGTCAATATTTTTCCATAGACTGCATGCGATAGCATACTTAGAGTGCGAGAAACCTTTGTGGTGACCCTTCTTTTAAGCTAAGGATTATACTGGTTTGATGGCGGTAATCAGAACTCTGATTTCAATCTGCATCCTTATTTTGTATCCATCCTTGAACGGTGCAGAAGCCCAGCAGGCACGCATTCTCTATTTTTCTTCGATGCCCGAAATAATGTTGGATGAAGGCCGCCCAGGCTTGGCACAACTTGCAAGTGCCGTGCATATTGAACGCAGCAAATCAGACAATGTTATATTTGTACACGGCGGGGCATCGCTTGGGCCGTCCGTGCTGGGCGCGCTCGACCGCGGCGCTCACATGATTGATATTTTGAATATGATCGAGCCTGACTTGATGGCGGTGGGTAAACGCGAGTTCTCGTACCAGGAGGATCAGTTCACGTTGCATGCCTTGTCTGCCAGTTTTCCATTTGTGAGCTCAAATCTGGTGCAAAAATCAAATGGGGAGCCGATGAACGCCGTAGAGCCTGATTATTTAGTTGAGCTTGACGGCATCAATATCGGTTTCATAGCACTAACATCAGCCAGTGTTTTTGTCCAATATGGCGCACACGAAATTATGGTAATTCCCACGATTGATGCCGTTCAGGAAAAATCTGCGAACCTGCGCGCCCGAGGTGCAGACGCGGTCATCCTGCTGGCCGACAATGATTTTGCAAATCTCACAGCGGATTTGCCCGCAGGGTTGGTTGATGCAACATTTTATGCACACAGTTTGGGAAACCCTGCCTCCCTAGAAGCAGGTGATACTGTCCTGACTGAAGGCGCACTTGATGGCAAGCTGATTATTCTCACTGTGGATATCAGTACTGCGGCGGAGGGCCGACAAAAATCAGTCGCCGTACACGGCGAAACAGTTTCTTTACAGCGTTATGAAAAAGACCCTGAAGTCGCGTCTTTAATCCAGTCTTATACAGACAGGTTAGCCTTATTGTTAAAGCAAAAAATAGGCGTAACAACAACTGACTTTGATACCCGCCAAATGAACGTACGTACCAAGGAGAGTGCCTTTGGCAATATGGTAGCCGATGCTATTCGTACCTCAATGCGGGCGGATGTTGCTTTCCTCAATAGCGGCGGCATTAGAGGCAACAGGTTTTTCAAGGCAGGACAAACAATCACACGAGAAGATATCCAGCGGGAATTACCTTTCAATAATACCGTTGAGTTATTTGAGGTTACCGGTCTCCAGCTTTTAAAAGCGCTGGAATGGAGCGTTCAATGTGTTGATACGATCCGTGGGTGTTTCCTGCAGGTTTCAAATATGTCTGTAGCCTATGACTTATCAATGCCTGTCGGCAGCAGAGTTCAAGGGGTAACGATCGGTGGCAAGCCCTTGATTCCAACAAAAACATACAAGCTTGGCACGTTAAATTTTTTAGCCGGCGGCGGCGACGGCTTTGATATGCTTAAAGCCAGTCCTCATCTTACGCAGGCCGGATCCGGAAAACTACTATGGGAGGTGGTTGCAAGCTACCTTGCTGGCCAGAAAACAATTGCGCCCACAATTGATGGCCGCCTTCTTCCTGTCCATGTGAAAACCGGGGCACAAGGTTAAGCCGATGGGCATTTTATCTAAATACCGGTTCGGCATCAGCCAAAGAATTACCTTTGGCATCCTAATTTTGGTGGCAATGGTTTTATTGCTGTCGACAATTTCTTTTTACTCGCTAAAGCGCTTCCAATCAGATGTGGTTCAGCTTTCTTCAACCGCACTGCCAGCACTCACGGATGCAGCCCACTTGAACACAGAATTGGGCAGTGTGGTTTTAAATGCTGTGGAGCTCGCTCGCGTTGAAAGCCACCCAAAACGCCAACTGGTTATCCGGGAAAGCCGTGAAGGCCTGATTCGGGCGAGCCAGGTCGCAAAAAAATTGCAAAAAAGTCATCCAGATCAAATATTGGAACCCATGTTACAGGTTCTGGCAAAATCCATTGAAGACCTGAACGATCTGAAATCCAGCCAAATCGATGCAGAAACCAACATTCACAAAGCGGAAAACGACCTAAGCCGTTATATGATATTGATCGCTGATGACGTGCGAGCCTTGGATATTGGAGAGCTATCCGAAGCGGATCGCCGCGCGCTTGCTGACTGGCAAACAGAGATTATTCTATCCTCTATGTTGGGCCAACAAGTGACCCGATTAGACGGCATGCGCCAAGTCAGACGGCTTCAAATAGACCTTAACAAAGACAACCCTGATCTTTTGGCCAATCACGTCAAAGATCACCTTCAAATACTGTCTTTTCAGAAACACGCAGAAGATGGTCTCGATCGCTTTCTATTTGGTGATAATGGTTTATTCCCATCTGCCCGTTCGGCTTTGCAATTGCGCTTGCGCACTCAGGGCATCGCGCAACAAACAAGGGTATTGGTCAATGAAATGGTCAAATCGATGGCTGCCTTGTCAGAGAGCATCAACAGCGAAGCGACCTTAAATACCGGCGAGCTGATTGAGCTAGCGGATACCCAGCTTCGGTTCTTGCTGTTTGCGGCCTTGACCGCGTTTGCGATAGCCGCAGCCGTTTATTTTTATTTTGAGCGCAAAATCACACGCCGAATGCTCGCTCTTAATAGCGCCGTCATTGCCCATACTCGGGGTACCGATATCCAAATTCCTACCGAAGGCAGTGATGAAATCGCTGATATGGGTCGCTCGGTTAGTTTTTTCATTGGCGAAATCGACCGGCGGCAGCAACAAATTCTGACAAGTGAACGTCAATTTCGCGACATTGTAGACGGTTCGGTTCAAGCGATCCTAATTGTCGCAGACGGCGAACCGCTTTTTTGGAACCAGGCGCTCATTACAATGTTTGCATTAAACGATGGATACAAACCTGCCGATTTTTCCCTTGTGGTTTCAACATTACCCGCTGCGGTCCTCCAGGTTCCCGCATCTGCCGGTGTATTAACTTTCAATAGAATTCCGATCACCTTGGCAGGGCTCGATGAAAAATGGGTAGATTTGGCAGCAACCAATATTGTTTGGGACGGCCAGTCCGCATCACAAATTATCATTGCAGATGTCACGCATAATATTCTGACTGAAAAAACTCTTCACATAGCGAAAAACAAGGCCGAAGAAGCGGGTGCCGCTAAAACCCATTTTCTGGCAACCATGAGCCACGAGATCCGTTCACCGATGAACGGCATCATATCCATGTCCCAACTCCTGCAGGAAAGCAACATGGATCCCGAGCATCACAATATGACATCAATCATAAACCAGTCTGCTCGTGCCCTGTTATCTATAATAAATGATATTTTGGATTTTGCCAAAATTGACGCTGGCAAACTGGAAATTGAAACAACCCGGTTCAATTTGCAGGAGATGATCGAGGGTGTGCTTGAGCTTATGGCGCCAAAAATTCAAGGGCGGGGCATTGAATTTATTTTGGATATTACGGCAGGTCTTCCCGAAATGCTTGAAGGTGATTCTAATCGGCTTAGACAAATTCTTTTAAACCTTGTCGGCAATGCCGAGAAATTTACAGGGAAAGGGTCTATCACGCTTAGAGTTCTGGCAAGCGCTCATGCCACCACCAACAACATAAATATCCAGTTTGATGTTGAAGATACAGGCATTGGAATTGATAATGAGGTGCTTCCCAGCCTGTTCACACCGTTCAAACAAGCAGAAGCATCCACTGCCAGGCGCTACGGTGGTTCGGGTTTGGGGCTTAGCATCTGTAAACGCCTTACAGACCTGATGGGCGGCACGATCACCGCATCAAGTTCACCGGGGCTTGGATCAACATTTTCTCTGACGCTCCCTTTTGGAACTGATGTAAACTCAGTAGCTGCGCAGACAGTAAATTTGGCGGATAGTGTAATAGTGATACGCACGCATCCCACGCTGCGGGCGACGCTCGAACGTTCAATCGTCAGCGCTGGCGGCAGAGCGATCCTGGCCAAACGTACCGATGATCTGGCATCCCTTACGCCTAACCGTGCCATCATCCTTTTAGATGCCGAACTGGTACTCAGCGATGAAATTGCCCAAAAAAGGCTGGCAACCATACTTAAAACCAGCAAAAGCCGCGCGATCGTGATGCTGCCTTACGGCGTAAAGTTCAATGCCGACCTATTTCGTTTTCCTGTTTTTAGTCACCTATACAAACCGGCTTTTTCGTCTGTTCTACTGCAACAATTGGACGCCGCGCGCAAAGGCCAACTTTCCAAGACCGTCCCGAGAACAGGCAAGTCATATGATTTTCAAATACCAAGCCGAGATACCGCCAAGTCACATGGCAGCCTGATACTGGTGGCAGAGGACAATCCGGTGAACCAGATTGTTATCCGCAAAGTATTGTCTCATTTGGGTTTTGCTTTTGATATGACGGCAGACGGCATAGAAGCCCTTGGCAAATTTAAAACCGGTTCATACGGCATGGTCTTAACCGATCTGCATATGCCTGACATGGATGGCTTTGCCCTCGCAGAAGCAATCCGCGCTTTGCCAGATCAAAAATCTCGTGTCGTTCCCATCATTGCCGTCACCGCAGATGTATTGCAGCAAACAAAAGAAAAATGTCTGGCAATCGGTATGAACGGCTTCCTACAAAAACCACTGGAGGTTTCCGTACTGGAAGCAACGGTTTGTCACTGGTTGCCTGCTGCGGATCAGCTCAGACGATCTACAGAAATACCGGCTGATACCGGTCGACTTTCCGCCGTAGAAACTGCTCCCACAAAACAACCAACAGTCCCGCAAACGGCATCAGCCAGCGAGATTTTTGACGAAAGCCGCATTGGTTTTATTTTCGAAGATAACTGGGAAGAAGGTATGTCGCTGGTTGATCGTTTTATTGAAACATTGACAGAAAAAGCGGCAGCAGCAGCGGTCTGCCTTAACCATATGGAAATTAAAGGCGCGCGCGAATGCGCGCATGCCGCCAAAGGCGCCGCAGGGTCTGTCGGCGCGCTGCTATTATTCGATCGATTCAAAAAAATCGAAAGCCTGATCCTTGGCGGCGATACGGCGGATGCTACAAAATTACTGGCCGACATTGACATCATGATCAAACAATTTGAACAAACGATCCGCGAAACCTATCCTGAAACAAAAAACGCATAACGTTATTTGCCTCGGATAGACGATGAAAACCTGGCATCCGTGCGTCCATCAAATCAATGGCTTTGTCCGGCTAAACACATTTTTGTGTATAGATTGCGATTTGCACTCTTGATTGTTTTGCTCAGACATTAGACGCTGTAAAGACTGTTTAAGAATTTTTGGCGGGGATACCCAATATGGACGATGAACCAACAGCAAGCACCGAAACTGATATTAATATTAGCGTCGGCGGTAGTGTAACCGGCGAGATTGAAGTCGAAGGTGACGTCGATTATATTGCCGTTGAATTGGTTGCAGGCGTTACATACCAGATTGACCTCGAAGGATCACGCACTGGCTCCGGGTCCCTTCTGGATCCTTTCATCACAGGAATTTTTAACGGCAGCAATGTTTCAGTTGCACCCTCCAACGACGACGGCGGCGTTGTAACAAACAGCCGGATTATTTTTACGCCTACAGTCTCTGGCACCTATTATATTGGTGCCTCCCATTTTGATAATGTGGATTTGATCGATATCGGTACCTATACACTGTATGTAGAAGAAGAAGCACTTTCCACGCGGCCCGACCCTATCGTCGCACTCAACGGCGTATCAACAACAGGCAATGACCTTATTGATGGGCTAACTGCCAATGCAGTCTATGCGCCTGGCGACGACGGCATCGTACACCTGACATACAGTTACCCACAGTCTGATGCTGTTTTTTTTGAAAGCTTTGATCTTGACGACGGCGGTCCCGACCTGACCTTAAGCAATGTGCCTGCTTCGGCTGCGGCAATCTCTATTTTCGAATCCGGCTTGGCGTATGCGACCGCAATCACCAATATTGACTTCACTTTTGTCGCAGAAAACGGCAATGATTTTGGCATACTTCGGCTCTCTGGTAACAGCGCTGACTCTGGCAATGTTCTGGGTATTGCAGCCTTTCCAAGTGAGCTTCCTTCTGGTAGCGATGCTTTTCTATTCGAATCCTTCATTGATAATGACGAATTGAGCTTTGTTACATTACATGAGCTTGGACATGCGCTGGGGATTACCCATCCCACCGATGAATTTCCTGCCGACTTTGCTGGCGTTGAATTTACACTGCTGGTACCAAGCTTTACATCCGCGTTTTTCCCAACGGCAAACCGCGTAGATTTTTACCCAACCAGCTTTTCCTATGCAGATATTTTGACACTTCGGCAGTTGTACGGCGCTGATACAAATGCAAACAGCGGTGACAATACCTACAGTTTTGATCTGGGCTCAAAATATTTCGAAACCCTCTTTGATCTTGGTGGCACAGATACGATTAAGATCACCGGTACAGGGGGTTCGGTCTCTATCGACCTTACACCAAATGCGGATTTCTTTGGTGGCGCTTTCATCAATGTTGGTACCACTATTACCTATTCCAATGGATTTCAGGTTGTAGGTACACGGTCGGATACTGTTTTTGTCTCGCCGGAAACCATCATAGAGAATGTCATCGCGGCGGACGGTAATGATGTGGTTATTGGCAATAGCGCCGACAATAATATCCAAGGCAGCGCAGGTGACGATAGCCTTAGCGGCGCAGACGGGGCCGACCGGTTATTAGGGCAAGACGGCGCAGACTTGCTAATTGGCGGCGCAGATAACGATTTTATCAGTGGCGGTACGGGCGATGATGTCGCCTCAGGCGGCGCAGGCGACGACGAAATTTTTGCCGGTGCAGGCGATTTGGGTAATGATATTTTTATCGGTGATGCAGGCGATGACATACTTGGTGGCGGCGCAGGCGACGATCTAATCATTGGCGGCGGCCAATCGGGTATTGCGGCACTTTCTTCCACAGGCAGCAGTACAGCTGACGATGGCGCAGATGTTCTGTTTGGTGGTGCAGGCAATGATACGCTGATCGGCGGCAGTTATAACGATATTAACGCCAACGGTGCATATGATGAAGGCGAAGCGGTGCAAACTGGCACCGAGGCCAATGGCGCTTATGCCGGGCTTGGTGATGATCTGGTGATCGGCGCTGGCGGGGCTGATACGCTGGGCGGCGGCACGGGCAACGATACGCTTATTGGCGGTGACGGCAACGATACTTTTTACGGTGGCCCCAATGAAGCCACCAACAACAGCCTTAACGATGTGATCATGGCTGGTAACGGCGATGATTTTGCTGGTGCTGGCAGCGGTGATGACAGTGTTGAGGGCGGTGCAGGTGACGACACTCTGTTCGGGGCAGCAGGATCAGATACCATCAACGGCGGCGACGGAGCAGATGAAATTTTTGGCGGCAGCGGCGACGATATGATTGACGGCGGCGGCGGCGGCGATGAAATTTTCAACAGCAGCGGTAATGATGTTGTTTCCGGCGGCGCGGGAGACGATACACTGCGCGGCAATGCTGGCAATGATACCCTTACCGGCGATGCTGGAGCAGACGTTTTCATATTCAAGACCGGGGACGGGCATGACAATGTTACAGATTTTGAGATCGGCGAAGACACCTTACAGCTCAATAATACGAGCACTGATTTCACCGATTTAGCAAGTGTTCAGGCAGCGGCCACTGATGTAACAATCAACGGTGTCTCTGGCACGTGGATCGATACCGGCGGCGGCGACAGTGTATTTCTTGCCGGTATCTCAACAATTGTACTCCGCGAGATTGATTTGATTTTAGACTAGGCCTAGCCGTATTATATATGGATTATTCGATCACGCCGCACAGCATGCGAGCGCCGCCACCGCCAAGTTTTTTTGGTATATCAGAGTAATTGTCCCCGCCAGCATGCAGCATCAGCGCGTGGCCTTTTAACTGGGCGACATCGGTAATGCGTGAGACAGTCACAACACTATTTATTTGCCCCCCGGCGTCGGCATGCAAGAGCGGCAGATCCCCCAAATGACCCTGTCCTTGCCAGCCTTCGTGCTTGCCTGTGTTTTTCGGGTCCCAGTGGCCACCCGCCGCCAATGCTGGCACCATTTTCCCGGCTTTTTCTTTTGCTTCGCAGCTACCACCCGCATGAATATGAAATCCGTGCTCGGACAAAGGCTCGATCCCCGCCAAATTAATGGCAAAAACAGCACCGTGTTCACCCGCTGAAATCATCACCGTACCAACAAGGTCGCTTGGGCCATCTGGGGTTGCCCTGTGCATTTCGGCGGTGCTGTCAGCCGCACTGACGCTGCCTGAGAGCATAACCACCGCTGCCAGTACGGAAAAACCAAATGTCATACCACTCTCCACTGAAAGAAAAATCAGTGAACCCTAACTTTTTTGCCGGCAAAAGGAAACGGGCAAAACTAAACAACGCTGCCCCAATGTGGCCCGGCCAGATTTTAGCTGCTGGAATCTGGCAGTTGAAATATAGTCCAATATATGCGGAACTAGAACCAAGCTTCTTTCAAAAGGATTGAAAATGATAAAACTCACGCATGTTTGTAAAATTTTCGCTGCAAGCCTTGTTATCAGCTTCACCAGTATAGCGGCCCTGGCGGCAGAAAATTATGCGATGGTAATCCACGGCGGTGCGGGCACCATATTGAGAGCCAATATGACGGCAGAAAAAGAGGCCGCTTACCGGGCAAAAATGACTGAAGCCCTGAAAACCGGCCAAGCCATTTTGGCAAGCGGCGGATCGGCACTTGATGCTGTCGAAGCCACCATTCAGGTGATGGAAAATTCACCGCTGTTTAACGCGGGTAAAGGCGCGGTATTCACCCATGAAGGCGGTAATGAAATGGACGCTTCGATCATGGACGGGCGCGACCTAAACGCGGGCGCTGTGGCCAGCGTGATGCATATCAAAAGCCCGATCAATCTGGCGCGTGAGGTGATGGAAAACTCGAAGCATGTGATGTTATCGGGCACAGGCGCAGAAGAATTTGCCACCACGCGCGGCATCGAACTGATTGATCCCGCCTATTTCGCCACCGAGAAGCGCCGCATGCAGCTAAAAAGCGCGCGGGAAAAAGAAGCGGCGAAAGAGGCAGGCATGACTCCCGCCGCGAATGAGGTTGCAAAGAAAATATCCCGCTATGATGACCCGCTAGACCCCGAAAATAAATTCGGAACCGTAGGCGCGGTGGCACTGGATATGAACGGTAATATCGCAGCAGGCACATCCACCGGCGGCATGACCAATAAGCGCTGGAAACGCATCGGCGATACTCCGGTGATCGGCGCAGGCACATACGCCGATAATAATAGCTGCGGTGTTTCCGCCACCGGCCACGGCGAATATTTCATCCGCGCGGCAGTGGCCTACAGCATCTGCGCACGGGTTGAATTGCAAGGCATCAGCCTAAAGGAAGCAGCAGACGCAGTGATCATGCAAAAGCTGGTGAAAATGGGCGGCGAAGGCGGCATTGTAAGCCTAGACAAACACGGCAACATCGCCATGACATTTAATACCGAAGGCATGTACCGGGGTTTTATAAAAGGCGCTTCTGAGCCAGTGACTTTGATTTATAAAGACGAGGAATAGGCTTGCCCTTTAGCCTTCCCTCTCTGAGATTGCCGCCTCAATAATCGCTTTTGATGACCGTGTGAGCGCTTTTGCCATAGCCTCAGCACTTGCAGGAGCAGTGCCGGAAAGCCATGTTTTCAGAAGCGACATGGTCGAAGCCGCCAGTTGGTTCGCCGTAAATACGGGCGGCAGCAAAAACTCAGTTTTCTCAGCCTCCAATAGCTGCTTCAGGCCTGCTTCAAACTTGCTCGCGAGCGCCTTGGTGAACCGGTCGCCCGATTGCCCGCTTAAAATAGTGCGGCCCTTGCTTCTGTTTTCCCAAATATGGTCAAGAACCTCAAACACTGTGGCCAAATCTGCGCCCGGTTTGGCGCTCTCTGCCAAGCCAACCAACACCCAATTCATACTGCTAACAAGCAGGTCGTCCTTACCCGCGAAATGCTCATAGAAGGTAGATCGGCCAATATCCGCCTTGTTGGCAATATCGCTGACACGGATATCATTGTAGCGGGTTTGGAAAACAATGCTTTTAAAGGCGCCAATGATCGCATCACGCGTGCGCCTGATGCGGCGGTCCATTTGGTCATGCGCGTGAATAAAGTTTCCGGACAATTGCCCCCCTTTGTCCGCTTACGGACGGTTAGGTGTTAAAAAGGCACGCCGCCGTGCCACAAAACATCATATGGAAGCTTAAGCGAAATCTGCAAGGGAACAAAAAATGACCGACAGCAACAACGAGCAAAAACCAGACACAATAGACAATAAACCCACATTCAACGGCAAGATCGCCGCAATAGCCATAGCGGTAAGCGCTATTGGGCTGGCGGCGCTGGCCTTAAGCGGGGCACAGCTTGGCCCGGCTACGGTATTTATCCTAAGTTTGCTTACGTTTGGCGTCTGGGCCTTTGCCGACGAAATGGGGTTGGAGAAACCGCTGGTACGGGCGGGCATGGTGACCTTTATGATGGCTGTGGTTGGCAGGGTTCTATCGGTGATTGACAGTGACGCAGCAATGGTTGCCAATGCACATATTCTGTATGCACTCGGGGCATCAATCAGCGTGCTTTTGTGGTCTGCTGCCTTTCTGCACCGGGGAAATATCCCCAAAGCAACTGGCGCTGTCGGTGCTATCGCCGGGCTGGTACCTGTATCCATTTTCATATGGGGGCATGTGGCCGTGGGAGCCGCCGTTGTCGCTGGATCGACCTCTGTCTGGACCATCGGTGCAAACCCGGAAGAATTTGGCCTGCGCGAAGTAAACATTATAGATTATATCGTCGCGGCATGGGGGCTTGTGACCAGTTGGCTATTATTGACCGGGCGTATTGTAAAACGGGCTTAGCCACAGCCGATAGCCAGATTGTGGCTAATTCGACGGATCGTTGCTAACTGGCGGCGACCGCGGTATTGGGCTGTGATTTTTTTCTGATAAAGCCGCGCAACCCATTCAGCCGCCGTTCGGTAAGCTCTGCCACCGCAAAACATATAACCAAAACCAAAACCAAGTGCACCAAAGGCCGCCACAACATATCGGCTGGCAATAACACATGGATAAATTGCAGCAACGGATAATGAAGAACATAAAGGGTGAAGCTGGCACCAGCCAACCACCGGACCACCCGGCCCACCCTTTCCATACGCACCGAGCGCATAAGAAGCGCCATGCCCACAAGGTGCAGCATAAACAAGGCGGCAATCAGCGTATTCCAGATAAAGCTGTTCGAGAACCAAAGCCCCGCACCAGCGCCCAACATAGCGGCCCAATTTTCCCCAACTGCCGTAAGAAAACCGGGAAGGCCGATGGTAAAGCTGGCCGCGTAAAATATGGGTCCCACCAATACCAAAAGAACAGCAGTGGATTTGGGCATACCCGCAGCACCTTGTTTGATCAGCCACCACGCATAGACGCCGCACAACCATGCTGGCATCAGCAGCAGAACCCGTGGGCCCACAAGACAGGCAACAAGCACAATCAACAGCAGGCGAGCTATTCCTTTAAGAAAAAAGGCTACCGCAAACAGCAGATAATAGGCGGCTTCGTAACTGAGCGACCACAAGGGGCCATTGGTGCCAAGGCGTACATGGCCAAAAATCCACTCATTTGAAAAGCTCAGGCCGCTTGCTAAAAATTGCCAAGCCGGGATTTCCGTATACCACCAGCCGTCGTAAGCGGCGGGGGCTATGCTTTGCCCCAGCCTGTCGAAAACCAGTGTCAGCAAAAGCGTGGGTACGAGAACTGAATAAAGCCGGGTCGCCCGGTTAAACGCGAACCGTGCCCAAGTGCCGTCTCGTTCGGCAACATATGAAATCACAAGGCCCGATAGAACAAAAAATATAATAACCGCATCCCGGCCATAGTCCCATTCCCGCAGGGCTGACAGGCTGTCACCAGAGTACCGCGGATAGGCCAAATGCGACAACACAACCAAAAACGCTGCTGCGATACGGGCAGCATCAAGATATATGGAAAACCCCCGGTTCATTGCTCTTTTTTGACAGACAAAAGGCTACCATCAATTTGCTTTGGCGGGAACAGAATTTGCCTAAATGCGTGCGCGCTTTCGACAAAGGGTTTAAACAGTGCGGCTCTTAGCGTGGGGTACGGCTGCGCAAGGCGGCGGCCTTCCTTGTCTCCAACGCCGTAGATCAGGTCTTCTTTGCCGTTCGGAATATAAAGCGTGCCGAACATCCAGTCCCAGAGGGCGAAAATTTCACCAAAATTTTTGTCGAAATGCTTCGGGTCGGCGGAATGATGAATTTGGTGCTGGGCTGGCGAAATCAGGATGTGCTCCGCTATACGGCCGTACCGCAGCGGAATGTGGCTGTGGCGAATATGCGCCCCCAGAAAAACATAAACCTGAAACGCAAACACACCGCTGTAGAGCACCCAAAATTCGATTTGCCCGATAACAAGAAACAATAATGCCGCCTGCACAGCGCCCGCAATGAACGACGTAAAGATGCGCTGGATCATATAATAGACCGGATGGCCCCGCAGGAACGTTACGGGGGTCAGCACCTCAGCTGAATGATGCACCGCATGGAACGGCCACAATACAGGCGCCCGATGGTGCAGATAATGGTTGAGGTAGCGGATAAAATCCTCGACGAGGAACAATATTACCGCCGCCGCTAAACCGCGCTGCCAAGTTGTGGCCTCAATAATAGCACCAGTTTCGGCCACACCGCTTAAAAGCGCCAACAGTCTGTAAGTCACAACAGGTGTAATATACAGAGCGGCCATCAAACTGGACGAAAAAAAGAACAGGTTAAATACCGTGACCTTCAAATCAACCAAAGTCGAGGGGTGCCGGTAAAGCTTTCGCGGCGCAAGAAACTGGAGGAAACCTGTTTCACGCCCGCGCAGAACCCAAACAAAATAAACGATCAAAACCGTAGATGGCAGATAGAGCGGCGAAAACATAAAACCGGGATCCATCAGAAAATCCCAAATTTTCGCCATTTCCGAAAAAAGCCAACCCACCGCGACCGCTCCCTATTTGCCACTAATGTGCCATCATATTCACGGGAGTTGTAAACAAGGCCTTAAAGATAAAATTTGAAATATCATGTTAGCAAAGGCGTGTCTTGCGGGTTATCTCAACTGCCGCCCCAAAGGCGCGCATCGAGCGGCGACAGCCAGCCGTCTTTTAGGCTCAGGGCATGGGGTCGGTCTTTTGCCAGCAGATTGGGCGAATCGAGATCCACAAAATCTGCGTCCTGCGCCAACAGCATAGCCGGAGCCAGCCCCAACGAGGTAGATACCATACTGCCCACCATCACACCGAAGCCCAGTTCACGCGCTTTGGCCTGTATTGCCAGCGCCTCCGTCAGCCCCCCGGCTTTATCAAGCTTGATATTGATATATCGGTACAGGCCCCGAAGTCGTGCCAGATCAGCGCTGGTATGGCAGCTTTCATCAACGCCCAACGCCACTGGCCCGCTGTATTCTGATAGCAAGCCGTCGTCCCCCGCTTTCAACGGTTGTTCGATCATCACCACATTCATCGTCTGCAGCAACGGCGATACCGATTGCAGCAATGCAAACGACCAGCTTTCGTTGGCATCGATAATTAACCGGGCATTGGGAGCGCCGAGACGCACAGCCTTGATGCGCTCAATCACTTGCACATTATCAAGTTTGATTTTGATGGCCGAAAAATGGCTAATTTCTGCGGCGTCCAACTTCATCTGACGTGCCGTTCCCACACTTATGGTCTGCACAGAGGGCACAGGTTTTTGCCCTCTGATGCCAAGCATGTGTGCAACAGATGTACAGTTTTCTTTGGCTTCCAAGTCCCACAAAGCGCAGTCGAGCGCGTTTCGCGCGGCACCTGCCGCCATTTCGGCCTGTACTGCCGCGCGGCCCATACCCGCAGCAAGCTGTGCACGCATGGCCTCAATCTGCGCAATCACACTGGTTACGCCCTCGCCGTAACGGGCATAAGGCACACATTCGCCGCGCCCAATATGGTCACCGCGCTGAAGCTGTACCGTCACCACTTCAGCACTGGTTTTGCTGCCACGCGCAATCACAAAATCTTTGGCAAGCGGCCAAGTTTCGGCCCGAATTGTTAAGGTAATTTTGCTCATTGTTTCCATCTTAAGTCGCCAGCATAGCTGCTGCTCTTGGCCTTTCGTACCATAGCCCACATACGAACAGCAGAGAAAATGGCACTAATTTCTGGACTGTTTCATTCAGCAACCTATTTTCATTCACGTTTGCTGGCCCCTTGTTCAAGAATAGGAAGACATGCTCCATGACACTGCCAAAACAACTACAAAATTTGCGCATCCCTGTGATTGGATCCCCGCTGTTTATTATTTCCAATCCGGACCTTGTTATTGCGCAGTGCAAAGCTGGCATTGTTGGTTCATTCCCGGCCTTGAATGCTCGCCCCGAGCCAGTTTTGGAAGAATGGCTTATCCGCATCACCAGTGAACTGGACGCCTATAATAAAGCCAATCCAGACAAACCCGCAGCACCATTTGCCGTCAACCAAATTGTCCATAAATCCAACGACAGGCTGATGCACGATGTGGAAATGTGCGTGAAATACAAGGTGCCTATTGTCATCACCTCGCTGGGCGCGCGGGTGGAAGTGAATGAAGCCATCCATTCATACGGCGGTATTGTGATGCACGATATTATCAATGATTTCTTCGCCAAAAAGGCGATTGAAAAAGGCGCCGACGGCCTGATTGCGGTGGCGGCAGGCGCGGGTGGCCACGCAGGCACGCTTTCGCCTTTTGCGCTGGTACAGGAAATTCGCGAATGGTTTGACGGGCCGATTGCCCTGTCGGGTTCCATCGCCACCGGCAGCGCCGTGTTGGCAGCCCAAGCCATGGGTGCTGATATTGGCTATATAGGATCAGCTTTCATTGCCACCAAGGAAGCCAATGCTGACGAGCGTTATAAACAATGTATCGTTGATAATAATGCCAATGATATTGTTTATACCAACCTGTTTTCCGGCGTACACGGTAACTATTTGAAGCCTTCGATCAAAGCCGCAGGCATGGACCCCGACAATCTGCCAGAAAGCGATCCATCTGCCATGAATTTCGGCTCGGGTAGCAGAGGAAAACCAAAGGCCTGGAAAGAAATATGGGGCTGCGGCCAAGGCATCGGCGCCGTCAAAGAAATTGTCTCTGCGGCAGCACTGGTAGACCGGCTGGCAGGCGAATATAAAACGGCGAAAGATAAATTACTCTAGCACCGGGCCCATACCCATGCCGTACAATGGGATTACCCTTTGCTCAGGACATATTTTCATTGACTCCTTCGGTTACATCCCTATATTCCGCGCGTCGGTCGAGAAAATTCGTTTTCTGGTCGGCTATGCTTTGAAAAAAAGCCTGCGGAAACCGCCCAAAGTGTGGAATGTCATCACAGGGTTAGCACCACCCGGTTTGCTGCGGCACGAAAATAGAAGGAACATTGAATGTTCGCAGTTGTTAAAACAGGCGGTAAGCAGTACCGCGTAACTGTTGGCGAAGTTATCAAAGTTGAAAAACTTGATGGTGAAGTTGGCAAAAATATCGCACTCGATCAAGTCTTGATGGTTGGTGAAGGCGAAAGCGTAAAAGTAGGCGAGCCTCTTATTGAAGGTGCCACAGTTACTGCTGAAGTTCTTGAACAGAAAAAAGACAAAAAGATCATTGTCTTTAAAAAGAACCGTCGTAAAAATTACCGCCGCAAAAAGGGTCACCGCCAACAAGTGACCGTATTACGCGTCAAAGAAATTATGGCAGAAGCTGCCAAAAAGGCTCCTGCAAAAAAAGCAGCCGCTAAGAAAACAGCAGACGCCGCCAAAGAAGCCCCGGCTAAAAAGGCTCCGGCCAAAAAAGCAGCGGCTAAGAAAACAAAAGAAGCAGCGGCCTAAGGCTCGCGGCGTTTAATTAAGGAGATCACAAATGGCTCATAAAAAAGCAGGTGGTAGTTCCAATAACGGTCGCGACAGTATTGGCCGCCGTTTGGGCGTAAAGAAATTTGGCGGCGAGCATGTGCTTGCTGGTAACATCATTATTCGTCAACGCGGCACCAAGGTAAACCCTGGTGATAACGTTGGCATGGGCAAAGACCACACACTGTTCGCGCTTGTTGAAGGCCACGTTCAGTTCAAAAAAAGCAAGGGCAACAAAGCGTTTGTTTCTGTTGTAAACTAAAGCTGACAGGGGTTCTACCCAAAGAATTTGAGTCAGGCGGACCACTTGGTCCGCCTTTCTTTTTTGTGAAATGGTGCAACAGCAATAGCCAAGACAGCACTCGCAGGCAATTATGCTTGTGTCGATACAAACTATTTTTTGTTTAACAGCGCCCTTCTACGGGTTTCGTGGATGCGCGCTATCTGGTACAAGCAGCGCCATGAGATTCGTAGATCAAACACGTATATTCTTGAATAGCGGCCCGGGCGGGAACGGTATCGTTTCTTTTCGGCGAGAAGCTTATGTTGAATATGGCGGCCCAAACGGGGGTGATGGCGGCGTTGGCGGCGACGTTATTTTTGAAGCTGTTGAAGGCCTGAATACGCTCATTGATTTTCGCTATAAACGCCACCACAAGGCCCAAAAAGGCCAACATGGCATGGGATCAAACATGGCTGGCAAAAACGGCGAAGATTTGATTTTAAAAGTGCCTGTTGGCACCCAAATATATGACGGAGATCAAGAGTTTCTCATCGCTGACCTAAAACACTTGGGCCAACGAGTTACCATTCTTGAGGGCGGCGAAGGCGGACTGGGCAATACCCGCTTCAAATCATCCACCAACCGCGCGCCGCGCCGCTGCACACCAGGCGGCGAAGCCCAAGAGCTTTGGGTCGTGCTGCGTTTGAAGCTAATGGCAGACGCCGGTTTGCTTGGGCTTCCAAACGCCGGGAAATCCACTTTCCTCAGCGCGGTGAGCCGTGCGACACCTAAAATTGCCGATTACCCCTTCACCACCATCCACCCACAGTTGGGTGTGGTTGGGTATAAATCCCATGAATTTGTCATGGCGGATATTCCGGGCCTGATTGAAGGCGCAAGTGAAGGCATTGGCCTTGGCACACGATTCCTTGGTCATGTTGAACGCTGCGGAGTGCTGTTGCATCTGGTGGACGGCACACAGGAAGATGTGGCCACAGCCTATGCTACCATCATGACTGAGCTGAAACAATATGGCGGAGACCTGGCAGACAAGCCCATGATCCTTGGCCTCAATAAATGCGATGCGATGGACGACGAAGAAATCATTGAAAAACGCGCGGCACTGGCTGATATTTCAGGCCTTCCTGTCATGGTTCTCTCTGGCGTTGCTGGCGAAGGTGTGCCCGAGGTGCTAGGCCAGCTTTGGGAAATCATTCAGATTGACCAGGAAGCCCGACGACTTGAGGATGCTGGCGACACGCCTGAAACGGCTGCTACACCTGCAGAACCCGCTGGCTGGTCACCAATATAGGACAGTACATGTCAAGGCTGACACAAAAAAGTGCAGTTTCTGAGGCAAAACGACTGATCATCAAGATTGGTTCGTCCCTTCTCATTAACAAAGACGGTTCACTGCGCCGGAAGTGGCTGCACGCATTGACGGCGGAAGTCGCTGCTTTGCGCGCTGATGGCAAACAGGTTATTTTGGTATCATCGGGCTCCATAGCACTTGGCTGCGAAGCGCTGGACTTTAAAGAACGGCCAACTCGGCTGGAAGAAGCACAAGCGGCGGCCGCCGTTGGACAAATTCGGCTGGCACAGGCCTACCAATCGCTGTTTGAAGACCACGGCATCATCATTGCCCAGGTATTGCTGACGATTGACGATTTGGAACATCGCCCCCGATATTTGAATGCCCGCAGCACAGTCAACGAACTGCTTGAGCACGGCGTGATCCCGGTTATCAATGAAAACGACACCGTAGCGACGTCAGAATTTCGTTTCGGCGACAATGACCGGTTGGCGGCACGCGTGGCGCAAATGGCGGATGTGGATACACTTATACTTTTAAGCGACATCGACGGACTTCACATAACCGACCCACGCACCGATCCTGACGCAAAACTTATCACGTACGTTGCGGCTATCACCGCTAAAATTTCCGCAATGGCAGGCCCACCCGCACGGCAAGGCGTAGGCTCGGGGGGCATGGTCACCAAAATTGAGGCCGCAAAAATTGCTTTGGCAGGTGGAACTTCGATGATCATTATGAACGGTGCTGCGGCCAACCCGATTGGGCGCTTGATGGACGGCGAGCCCTGTACAGTTTTTGCGGCTAGCGTTACGCCGCTGGCGGTCAGAAAACAATGGATCCGCGGCATGATGGCCCCTAAAGGTAACCTTCATATTGATGCAGGAGCAGCGGAGGCACTCACGCGCGGCGCCAGCCTGTTGCCCGCCGGTATTGTATACACTGAAGGCGAATTTGAGCGCGGCGACCTGGTGGGTCTGCTTGAGCCAGCAGGAAAACTTGTCGGCCAAGGTCTTGTATCCTATTCTTCTACGGACACTGTGAAGTTGCAGGGGCGTGATATGCGCGAAGCTGAGGACATATTAGGGTATGTAGGTCGGTCGGCCCTTATTCACCGTGACGATCTGGTTTTATTGTAGGGGTTCAAAGTTGATGGATGATATACAAAATATTCCAGCCCTGATGGCTACAATTGGGGCGCAAGCAAGGGCCGCAGCGGATCAACTTACAAAAGCAACAACCGAACAGAAAAATACCGCACTCAAAGCTTCTGCGGCTGCACTGCGGGCTTCTGTTTCAGAAATATTGGCCGCGAATATCAAGGATATGGCTTTTGGAAAAGAAAAGGGCCTATCCAAGGCCATGCTTGACCGGCTAAGCCTCGACGAACCACGAATAGAATCGATAGCGCTTGGGCTTGAAGCCATAGCCGCCCTTCCGGATCCTGTCGGCGATATTATCGCCAGCTGGGATCGGCCAAATGGCTTAAATATTTCACGCGTCCGGGTGCCGTTGGGCGTGATTGGTGTGATTTACGAAAGCCGCCCTAACGTGACTGCAGATGCTGGTGCTCTGTGCCTAAAAGCTGGCAACGCCGCGATACTGCGCGGCGGCAGCGAAAGCTTTCATTCAAGTCATATCATCCACCGTTGTCTGGTTAAAGGCCTGAAGGCTGCAGGATTGCCAATCCACGCACTTCAAATGGTACCCACGCGCGACAGAGATGCTGTTGGCGAAATGCTAACCATGACTGGCGTGATAGATATTATTGTACCACGCGGCGGGCGGTCCCTTGTCGGCAGAGTGCAAGCAGAAAGCCGGGTGCCGGTTTTTGCCCATCTGGAAGGCATATGCCACCTGTATGTGGATACCAGTGCCGATTTGGAAAAGGCCAAACACATCGCCTTGAACGCCAAAATGCGCAATACCAGCGCCTGCGGTGCGTGCGAGACAATGCTGATTGACCAGAAAATTGAGAACGAAATTGCTGGTTTAATCGCGCCGTTATTGGATGCAGGCTGTGAAATTCGCGGCGACAGTGCTGTGCAAGCGGCTGACAACCGCGTTCTGCCCGCCAGCGAGGCGGACTGGGATACCGAGTATCTTGATGCCATCCTTTCAGTAAAACTTGTTGACGGTGTAACCGGTGCCGTAGCCCATATTGCAGCCCATTCGTCGGACCACACAGAAAGCATCATCGCCGAAGATGCTGATGCCGCAGAATATTTCCTGAAAACTGTCGACAGCGCCATTGTAATGCACAATGCCTCTACCCAGTTTGCCGACGGCGGTGAATTTGGCATGGGCGCGGAAATAGGCATTGCGACAGGCCGTGTGCACGCGCGCGGGCCTGTCGGCCTTGAGCAATTGACCATTTTCAAATATCAGGTACGAGGTAACGGCCAGATTAGGCCGTGATTGCACGCTGGAATAGCGGCGTCTTAAGGCGGATGGCGGCGCTTGCGCGGGGACGCACTATTGGCCTTTATGGTGGCAGTTTTAATCCTGCGCACTCCGGCCACCTTCACGTTGCCAAAGAAGCCCTGAAGCGTCTCAAACTGGATGAAATCTGGTTCCTGGTGAGCCCCGGAAATCCCTTAAAACCGCAGGCCAACATGGCCCCCTTATTGGATAGGTTTCGCAGTTTGGAAACCTTGCTTGGAGACCGCCCCAACCTGAAGGTGCTCGACATAGAAAGCCAGTTGGGCACACGCTATACAGCAGATACGGTAACCGCGCTGCAAGCTGAATTGCCTGCCACCAATTTTGTCTGGTTGATGGGCGCAGACAATTTAAAGACGTTTGCACAGTGGTATCAGTGGGAAAAAATTGCAAATGCACTGCCCATTGCGGTATTTGACCGAACAGGCTATGATTGCCGTGGATTTGCCTGTGATTTGGCGCGGCACTTTGCAAAGTTTCGTGTCCCGTATCAAAGGCTTAATCAAACTTTTGCGCCAGCTTGGACGTTTGTAACAATAGCACGCCATAAAGGCTCAGCAACCGCTTTACGCGACCAGCAAGGTGAAAACTGGTTTGAAAAGCACAAAAGAGAAGGACACCTAGTTGCCAACATCATCGGAGACGCAGAGCGTCACTGACCCTATCCCGGCACTCACTGCCGAGGATATTTTGAAAAATGTCACCACCTGCCTTGATGAAAATAAAGCAGAAGACATAGTTTCCATAGACTTAGCGGGGAAATCCGGCATTGCAGACTTTATTGTCATTGCAAACGGCAACACTCAGCGCCAGGTTTCAGCGCTGGCCGACTATGTTGTTAAGGCGCTTAAGAAGGCAGGCCACAAAGACATTGTTATAGAGGGTTTAGCGCAGGCTGACTGGGTTTTGTTAGACGCAGGCGACGTTATTGTTCATATTTTTCGGCCAGAAGTCAGAAGCTTCTATAACCTGGATAAAATGTGGGACGCCGAGCTGGACGCCGGAGATGTGGTGAATTAAGCGGGCTCTTCTTCGGCTTTCATTTTTTGGACTTATCTCCAATAGCTGGAGCTGTCTGGCTTCCATGAGGTTGCGATGCAAATTTCTGTCATAGCAGTTGGGCGCATGCAGCGTGGACCCGAGCAAGCATTGCTCGAAGAATATTTCAAGCGCCTGCCATGGAAAACCAATATCATTGAAATTGATATAAAAAAAACAGCAGCTTCAAGCACGGAACGCAAGGCACGTGAGAGCGAAAAGCTTCTCGCAGCCGTGCCCGCTGGCGCTGCTATCATTGCATTGGACGAAAACGGCAAAGCCTTTTCATCTCGCGCTTTTGCAAAAAAAATTGACGCTTGGCAAACGGTGGGCTTTAACAGTTTGGCCTTTATTGTTGGCGGCGCTGACGGGCTGGATCAGGCAGTGCTGCAAAAGGCGGATATGAAGCTGGCGTTTGGCACACTAACGTGGCCTCACATGCTGGTTCGCGCCATGCTAAGCGAACAGATCTACCGGGCATGGTCTATTAACACCGGCCACCCGTATCACCGAGACTAAAATAGAGCTTAAGCCAGACGCCAAAGTTGCAAGAACTTCAGGGAACCAAGACTAGATGAACCCAAAAACGCCCCTTACTGGAAAACCTGTCGTACTCTGCATCCTTGATGGCTGGGGGTACCGCGAACAGATTGAAAACAACGCGATCAAGCTGGCAAATACGCCGACTTATGATCGCTTATGGGATAGTGTACCGCGCGCCTGGCTAAAAACCAGCGGGCTTGCCGTTGGTTTGCCCGATGGCCAGATGGGCAATTCTGAAGTCGGCCACATGAATTTAGGCGGAGGCCGCGTTATTTTCCAGGATTTGCCGCGCATCGACAAAGCCATAACAACAGGGTCACTCGCCAAAAACTCCGTCCTGACTAATTTTATAGCGGGCTTGAAAAAAAGTGGCGGCACAGCGCATCTTTTGGGATTGATGTCACCCGGTGGCGTCCATAGTCACCAGGATCATATCGCAGCCCTTGCCAAAATCATCGCCGCTGAAGGCCTGCCGGTGCGTGTGCACGCCTTTATGGACGGGCGCGATACACCTCCACGTTCAGCGGTCGATTTTCTCGCCAAGTTCGAAACTGACATCGCAGACTGCCCGGACACCAAAATCGCCACGATTTGTGGACGCTACTGGGCAATGGATCGGGACAAACGCTGGGACCGCGTGGCAAAAGCGTATGATGCTTTGGCCGCTGCCAAGGGTACATACAACGCCGCCAACAGCCAAGACGGCATCAAGGCCGCTTACGGGCGCGGCGAGAATGACGAATTTACCGAGCCAACGATTGTTGGCGACTATGCTGGCATGCAGGACGGCGACGGCCTGTTGATGGCCAACTTTAGGGCCGACCGCGCCCGCGAAATATTGGCCGCGCTGGTTGATCCGACCTTTGATAGTTTCTCGCGGGCCCGTACGCCAAAATTCGCCAGCCAAGTCGGCATGGTGGAATATTCCGAGGCATTGAATGCGTTTTTGACAGCGGTATTTCCATCAACGAAAATCGTCAACTGCCTTGGCGAAACACTAGCCTTGGCTAACATTAAACAATTGCGAATCGCGGAAACTGAAAAATACGCACATGTCACATTCTTTTTTAATGGCGGGCGCGAAGAGCCCTTTGCCGGTGAAGACCGTATCCTGATCCCGTCACCTGACGTTGCGACTTACGATCTTAAGCCCGAGATGTCTGCCGCTGAAGTCACCGAAAAACTTGTAGAGGCCATTAAAAGTGACCAGTACGGTGCCATTATTGCCAATTATGCCAACCCTGATATGGTTGGCCACACGGGTGTGTTGTCAGCAGCCATAAAAGCCGTTGAAACCATTGACGGCTGTATCGCCCAGCTGGAGACGGCTGTCAAACAAGCAGGCGCGACCCTGATCGTGACTGCCGATCACGGCAATGTTGAAATGATGTCCGATGCCAGCACAGGGCAGCCTCATACAGCCCATACAAATTTTGACGTACCTGCCTTGTTTGTCAATCACACGGGCTGTGTGATTGATGGCAGCCTTAGTGATGTGGCGCCCACATTGCTGGCTATTATGGGCATGGACCAACCTGCACAAATGACGGGCCACAGTTTGCTGGCAGAAGGCAATCAGGGGGCCATTGCTCCTGTTTAACTTCCAGAAATATGCATTGATGATTTGTCTTGTTATGCTTTCAACAAGCACAGCAGTCCCCGCGTTTGCGCAGGATCAAAGCGACGTCCAAAAAAAGCTTCAATCGGTTGAAGAAGAAATTGAGGCCCGCCACAAAAGACAGGCTTCGCTTGAGGCAAGCAAAAAAGAAGCACTGTCGCAAGCGGAAAAATTGTCTCACGAGTTGGTTATTGTTGCCCGCGACATCCGCAACGGCGAGGACAATGCCAATCGCCTTGAAGATAGAATTGCCCTTTTGGAAACAACGGAATCTGAAAAAAAAATGGCACTCGAAGGGCGGCAGCAGGAACTTTTGGAATTGCTCTCGGCTTTAGAGAGGTTATCAAGGCGCCCCGCAGCCTTGGCGCTTTTAAAGCCGGATGAAGCCCTGACGACTGCACGCAGCGCAGCGCTGATGGGAACCATTGTTCCCGACATAAATAATCGCGCGTCCTTGCTACGTCGCGAGTTGGAAGGCCTGAGTAAAATTCAAAGTGATTTGTCAATTGAGCGTTATCAACTTAAAAATACTTTGGAAGATTTAACGGATCATCAACTAAAAATTGGTTCACTGTTAAAAAGACGCCAAACAGATGCCCGCAAAGCCTCAAACGAAGCCCGCAAAATTGCTCGGGAATTGCGAAAATTTGCACAAGAAGCGGCAACACTGAAGGAACTGATCGAAAAATTGGCTCAACAGGCCGCAAACAGGGCACGTACCCCGGTAAAACCTGATAGGCTTGGTGGTAAAGGACCTGCATTTCGACCAAATGGGCGACCGATTGCTGAAGTAAAGGGATCGTTGCCATACCCGGTTATTGGCCGTGTGGTGCATAGGTTTGGTGAAAAAGAATCCGTGGGAGAAGCCCGTGGAATACGAATCGCGACACGGCCCGGCGCGCAAGTTGTGGCACCGTACGACGGAAAAATCGTATTTGCCGGTCCGTTCCGGGATTACGGCCAGCTCTTGATTATTGAGCATGGGGACGGGTACCATAGTCTGATGGCTGGATTTGGTGAACTCTATAGCGCGGTGGGCCAATGGGTCCTTACCGGCGAACCTGTTGGAGCGATGAAAGCCATAGCAGGAACAGAAATACAGGGCGCAAACCAGCTTTATATGGAAATGCGCAAAGGCGGCAGGTCCATAAACCCTGTACCGTGGTTAAGCAAGAAGCTAGCCTCATCTCGCTAGATGGGTTTGGCGACCGATACTAAGAGAAAGCAGCAGCCAAAATACCGGCAGCCGACACTTGAAAGGGTTCAAAATGCGGAAACTGATAGCAAGCACCTTGATGGCTTTGATGATGGCCGTGCCCAGTCAGGCGCAGCCTGAGACGGGTAAAGATGATTTTTACAAACAGCTTGATCTATTAACTCGCATTTTGGACCGTATTCGCACCGAATATGTAGACGAAGTAGACGACAAGGAAATCATCGAAGCAGCGATTCAGGGTATGTTGCGCTCGCTCGACCCACATTCGACCTACCTAAATCCGGAAGTTTACCAGCAAGTACGCGTCCAGATGGAGGGCGAATATGGCGGCCTTGGCATCGAAGTACAGATGGATCAAGGCGTTGTGAAGGTTGTCTCTCCCATTGACGATACGCCCGCTGACAAAGCTGGAATCCTTGGCGGCGACTATATAACCCACATCGACGGCCAAGCCATCGTCGGCAAAACACTGACAGAAGCTGTTAAGAAAATGCGCGGACCTATTGGGTCGCCGATCGTTCTGACAATTGTCAGAAAAGAGGAAGCAGAGCCTTTTAAAGTTGAAATTGTACGCCAAAAAATAATGGTGCAATCTGTACGGCATCGCATTGAAGACAAAACCATCGGCTATATCCGGGTCGCTACGTTCAATATGCAGTCGGGCGCTTCAGTCGAAAAAGCAATCAAAAGCATCGTCGCTGAATTAGGCGACAATATGGACGGTGTCATTTTGGATTTGCGCAACAATCCGGGTGGACTTTTGGACGAAGCCATCCGTATTTCAGATGCTTTTCTTGACCGTGGTGAAATCGTATCGACCCGTGGGCGTCGCCGCCAAAATAACAACCGGTGGTACGCCACTTCGGGCGATATGCTTGACGGTGTGCCCGTTGTAGTACTGACCAACGCCTATTCTGCATCGGCTTCGGAGATTGTAGCTGGGGCACTGCAAGATCATCGACGCGCAATCGTTTTGGGGGATAGAACTTTTGGTAAAGGCACAGTTCAAAGCGAGATCCGGCTCGGCGGAAAGGGTGAGCAAGCCATTCGCCTCACCACAGCCCGGTATTTCACCCCCAGTGGCCGGTCCATTCAGGAACGCGGCGTGGAGCCTGACATCGAACTATTAATGCCACGGCCAAAAAATGCTCGTGCTACCCCGCGACGTGAAGCGGATCTGAACGGCCATATCGCAAACGACCAAAACGGTCTGGATCGATCAGGAGAGGATAGTATTATGCCTGAAGCACAAGAAATAGCAGCACCTGTAGCCGAGCCCGAGACTCCGGAAGAACCTGTTGACGTACAGCTTAATTATGCCATTAAGCTACTCAAGAATATGTCGCACCTGCCCAAGGCCCAAATGGCAGAGGTTAGGCCCTAGGCCGCCTTGATTGTAGGTAATGAGAATAGCGACTAGATAAGGGGTTTAACCAAAGTGCCATCCGACAATGTGAATTCCCTATTGGTGGCCTGGGCCTCGAGCCTGATTCTTGTTTTGGGCGGTGTGCTTCTGCTTGAACTTTCCTACACGCCGCCAAATGAACAGGCGCCAGCGGCAGAAACTGCTGAAGCAGCATCAAACCCTTCAACGCACGACGCCAAAGGCGAGCATGACGAATTGGCTGCGACACAAACCGCAAGCCACAGCGACGACACTATAGCAACCAGCCACGAAAGCGCTGATGCCCATGAAGAAAACATAGCTTCTCACAGTGAAAATACTGAGACACCGCTCAGAAACTACAGGGATGTCGTAACGAATAACTTGCCTGCGCCGGGGCAAAAATCTGCAACAGCACCCCCATCGCCTTCTGCCACAATCTCTGTCCCTCATGGCATTCCCATTATGCCGTTGGCCGAATTATATGAAGAAACCAAATACGGGCCGTTGCCGATTATTGCGGAAGACGGTAGGCGCCCGTTTGATATTTATGCAGCACCAAAGATTACTGATGCCAAGGGGTGGCGTATCGCAATTTTAGTGACAGGACTTGGCAAAAGAGCACGCGCAACCCAGCGCGCACTTGACGATTTACCGACAAATACAAGCCTGGCTTTTTCGGTGTATGGTAGCAAGATGCATGACTGGGGACAAAAAGCCCGTATTCTCGGCCATGAGGTGTTTCTGGAAGTGCCTATGGAACCCAGCGAAAAATCCCAGAATGATGGCGGGCCACTTACTTTGCTAGTCGGCAATACGCAGCATATCAATACACAGCTACTTCGGTCTTCCCTTGGAAATTTCAGCGGCTATGTGGGCATTGTAAATCAAATGGGGTCGCGCTTCACCGTTGCAGCAGACAGCATGAGACCCGTTCTTGATGAAATTAAGCGGCGCGGTTTAATGTTTGTAGATAGCCGGACTACCAAATTTTCACGTGCTGCAACGATGGCGAACGCCGTCAATATGCCGTGGGCAGTGAACAATCAATTTATCGATAATGACCTGGATGCAGCAGCCATCGGAGCCCAACTTGCCAATCTTGAAAAACGAGCGAAAGCCCAAGGGGCAGCACTTGGCATAGCCAGAGCATACCCGGTTACATTTGGCGTGATAAAAGTGTGGGCAGCGACCCTTGAAGAGCGCGGTTTTGTGCTCGTACCGGTGACCTCTATCGCCAGCCAACAAGCCCTGCCTCGTCAATAGTGCGAAAAGAACCCATGCTAACTCTCCCTTACCGTCCCTGTGTTGGCATCATGCTGATCAATGAAGACCAACAGATTTTCACTGCTGAGCGTATTGATACGCCCGGCGCGTGGCAAATGCCGCAGGGCGGCATTGATGAAGGCGAAAATCCGCTTGACGCTGCACGCCGGGAACTGGAAGAAGAAACCTGCATTCCAGCAAGCGGCGTTACTGTGCTGAAGCAAACCAAAGATTGGCTGACCTACGATTTACCAGATCATCTTGTGGGTCGAGCTTGGGGTGGCCGTTACCGAGGCCAAAAGCAGCAATGGTTCCTGATGAAGCTGGACATTGATACTGCAGCCGTTGATCTTAGGACAGAACATCAGGAATTTTCGCGTTGGAAATGGTCAACACGCACCGAACTTGTCAACGAGATCGTGCCGTTCAAAAAACACGTCTATGCGCAGCTAGTTACCGAATTTTTGGGCTAACATCCAGTTTTCGTACAAATATTGCCATAGCGCTGTCTCTGCTTTTGCTGTTCATAAGAAAAAACATAGCGAGCCCTACATTACCTTACCCGTTGTTACGGCAGAGAAAAAGGCGACCAACACATTGATCGCCCTAAAGAAATGTCTGGTGTTGCTCAGTATATTTTTACGCAGCGATAACATCCGCTAACGCGGTCATCCAAGCGAGTTCTTTTTCAAAAACTGCGCGCTCTACATCGTCTTTGGCATCTTCAATATCTTCGCGTGTATCCGTTATCTTCTGCGCAAGATCATCACCTTCAACACTGTCAAGCGTTACAACCTCATCTGCCAAAATTGTCATGCCTTGTGCGCTAATCTGCACCAAGCCACCTTTAAGGAACAGGCGCTCAGCATCATCAGTTTCAGCCGCAAAAATCTCGACCACACCCGGGCGTATCGTGGACATCAAGGGGGCATGCTGAGGCAAAACAGTGAAGTCACCGTCCGCACCCGGCACCATAACCATCGCCACCAACGCGTCTTTCAACAGACGCTCAGGCGAAACGATTTCAAGTTGAAATGTATCAGTCATGGTGCCCTAAACCCTTCGCGCTTATGCTGCGTCTTGCGCAAGCTTCTCAGCTTTTGCAACAGCGTCTGCTATACCACCAACCATGTAGAAAGCATTCTCCGGCAGGTGATCATATTCACCCGCAACAATTGCTTTGAACGAGCTAACGGTATCTTCAAGCTGAACAAATTTACCATCAAGACCAGTAAAGATCGTTGCCACGTGGAAAGGTTGAGACAAGAATTTTTCGATTTTACGGGCGCGGGCAACAACAAGCTTGTCATCCTCAGAAAGCTCGTCCATGCCCAAAATTGCAATGATGTCTTGCAGCGATTTATATTTCTGCAGGATTTCCTGAACCGAACGCGCAACGGCATAATGGTCTTCCCCAACAACGTTCGGGTCCATGATGCGCGACGTGCTGTCAAGCGGATCCACAGCCGGGTAAATACCCTTCTCTGAAATCGCCCGGTTCAATACTGTTGTTGCATCAAGGTGCGCAAACGATGTCGCTGGTGCGGGATCAGTCAAATCATCTGCAGGCACATAAACGGCCTGCACAGACGTGATCGAACCCTTGTGCGTTGATGTAATGCGTTCCTGCATGGTACCCATATCTGTCGCAAGCGTTGGCTGGTAGCCCACCGCCGACGGAATACGGCCCAACAGCGCTGATACTTCAGAACCGGCTTGGGTAAAGCGGAAAATGTTGTCGACGAAAAACAATACGTCCTGGCCTTCTTCATCGCGGAAATATTCAGCGAGCGTTAGACCTGTTAGCGCCACACGTGCACGCGCGCCCGGAGGCTCGTTCATCTGGCCGTAAACCAGCGCACATTTGCTTTCGCCTTCAAGGTTGATAACACCACTATCAATCATCTCGTGGTAAAGGTCATTTCCTTCACGTGTGCGTTCACCCACACCCGCAAATACAGAATAACCACCGTGGCCTTTGGCAATATTGTTAATAAGTTCCTGAATAAGAACCGTCTTACCAACACCCGCGCCGCCGAAAAGGCCGATCTTGCCACCTTTCGCGTAAGGGGCCAGCAAATCAACAACTTTAATACCAGTTACCAGAATGGCTTGCTCGGTTGCCTGATCTTCATAAGCGGGCGCTGCAGCGTGAATTGGCGCTGTTTTCTTATGGCCAACGGGGCCGCGCTCATCAATCGGCTCGCCGATAACATTAAGGATACGGCCCAGTGTTTCAGGGCCAACCGGCACAGAAATGGGTGCACCAGTATCAGAGACGGGCGTTCCGCGAACCAAACCTTCGGTACTGTCCATAGCAATGGTGCGAACGGTATTTTCACCAAGATGAAGAGCAACCTCAAGAACAAGGCGGTTGCCATTGTTATCGGTTTCCAACGCATTCAGCATCGCGGGCAAACTGTCATCAAACTGCACGTCAACTACGGCGCCGATAACTTGGGTAATGCGGCCTGTGTTACTTGCCATGTGTTACACTCCTTCGTGCAATTTACTAAAGCGCTTCAGCGCCTGAGATAATTTCAATCAATTCTTTAGTAATGTTCGCCTGCCGTGTGCGGTTATAGATAATCGACAGGCCATCAATCATGTCGCCAGCGTTACGTGTTGCGCTGTCCATCGCCGTCATCCGCGAACCCTGCTCAGAAGCTGCATTCTCCAGAAGACCACGGTAAATTTGCACAGCCACGTTGCGTGGCAGCAAATCCTCAAGGATCGCTTCTTCACTCGGCTCATAATCATAGATCGCGCCGCCTAGCTCGTCCGCGGCATCATTTTCATTCGCGGCCGTTGGTATAGGCGCGGGAATAAGCTGCTGGTTCGTCGCGACTTGCACCAAAACAGACTGGAACTTGGCATAAAACATAGACGCTACATCAAATTCGCCGCGTGCAAACATCGCCAACACTTCACGGGCAATCGGCTGGGCATCGCCAAAGCTAAGGCGCTTCACAGCGGACAAGTCCTTCAAGTCAAAAATTTTGTCCCCAAAATCGCGACGCAATATTGCAAATCCTTTTTTGCCAATGCAAAGAATTTTGACTGTTTTGCCATCTGCGATCAATTTGCGGATATGCAGACGCGCGGCTTTCACAATGTTAATATTGAAGCCACCACAAAGGCCGCGTTCAGACGTAGCAACAATGATCAGATGCACGTTGTCAGCGCCGCTACCGACCAGCAAAGGCGATGCGCCCGGGCTGTTTTTAACAGCAGCACCAAGCCCAGCCAACACGTTTTCCATCCGCTCTGCGTATGGCCGCGCCTCTTCGGCAGCTTCCTGCGCACGGCGCAGCTTAGATGCCGCAACCATTTTCATGGCTTTGGTGATCTTCTGCGTCGACTTTACGGACTTGATCCGATTTTTCAGGTCTTTAAGGCTCGCCATATGTCGTGCCTTTCTCTACTGAGGTCAAACTTAACTAAAAGACTTTGCAAAAGCATCGAGAATTGACTTCAGCTTGGCTGTTGTCTGATCTGACAATTTTTGCTCGGATGCGATTGTTGCCAATACGTCAGCGTGTTTGCCGCGCATGTCCGCAAGGAACTGCTCTTCAAACCGCGTCACATCAGTAACGGCAAAGCTATCAAGATAACCCCGCACACCAGCAAAGATCGAAACGACCTGCTCTTCAATTTTCAACGGCGAATATTGCGCTTGCTTCAAAAGCTCGGTTAGGCGCGCGCCTCGGTTCAACAAATGTTGCGTTGCGGCGTCAAGGTCAGAACCAAACTGGGCAAAAGCCTCCATCTCGCGGTACTGAGCAAGCTCAAGCTTGATCGAACCCGCAACCTGCTTCATTGCTTTGATCTGTGCAGCCGATCCCACACGAGATACAGACAGACCCACATTAATCGCTGGACGAATGCCTTTATAGAAAAGCTCAGTTTCAAGGAAAATCTGGCCGTCAGTGATAGAAATCACGTTGGTTGGGATATATGCAGATACATCGCCCGCCTGTGTTTCAATGATAGGCAGCGCTGTAAGCGAGCCGCCGCCAGCGGCATCAGACATTTTCGCCGCCCGCTCAAGCAAGCGACTATGAAGATAAAATACATCACCTGGGTAAGCCTCACGTCCGGGAGGACGACGAAGCAGCAAGGACATCTGGCGGTAGGCAACAGCCTGTTTGGTCAGATCGTCATAAACGATAACCGCGTGCATGCCATTATCACGGAAAAATTCACCCATCGCAGCACCAGCGTAAGGTGCCAAAAATTGAAGCGGTGCAGGCTCAGAGGCCGTGGCGGCCACTACAATGGTATATTCCATCGCGCCTTTTTCTTCCAAAGACTTCACAATTTGCGCAACAGTCGAACGTTTTTGCCCAACAGCCACATAAATGCAAAAGAGTTTCTCTTTGTCATCTTTGGCCGCATCATTGCTAAGCTTCTGGTTAATGAAAGTATCGATAGCAACCGCTGTTTTACCTGTTTGGCGGTCACCAATCACAAGCTCGCGCTGACCGCGGCCTACGGGAACCAGCGCATCAATAGCTTTAAGACCAGTTTGCATGGGCTGATCAACAGATTTCCGCGGGATAATGCCTGGCGCTTTCACTTCAACCCGTGTGCGTTCAACATCCACCAAAGGGCCTTTGCCATCAATGGGGTTACCAAGTGCATCAACAACACGGCCCAGCAAACCTTTACCGACAGGCACATCAACGATGGCGCCAGTCCGTTTTACGGTGTCGCCTTCTTTAATGCCGCGGTCATCGCCGAAAATAACAATACCAACATTGTCGCTTTCAAGGTTAAGGGCCATGCCCTTTACGCCGCCAGGAAATTCCACCATCTCACCAGCCTGAACTTGGTCAAGGCCGTAAACGCGGGCGATACCATCACCAACGGAAAGAACGGTTCCAACTTCTGAAACTTCTGCGTCATTGCCAAAGTTTGCGATTTGATCCTTCAGGACCTTAGATATTTCCGCTGCACGGATATCCATTACTGAACCCCTTTCATAGCGATTGCGAGGTTATCGAGTTTTGTTTTCAGTGAGCTATCAACCATGCGAGAGCCAACCTTAACCCTAAGGCCGCCCAGCAATGTCTCATCAACAGAAGCGTCGATTAAAACATCGCAGCCGACAGCCGCTTTCATTTGTTTTTTGAGATCGGCAAGCTGCGTCTTGCTCAGCGCCTGCGCACTAACAACTTCAGCCTTAACTTCACCTTTATGATGGGCCATCAGCTTTTCAAAAGCTGCCATCGTATCGGTAAGTGTATCAAGGCGACGATTCGCAGCCAATAAACCAAAAAATTTACCCGTCAGCGCATTCAGCCCAACCATCTCAGCGACTTTGGCAATACCAGCGGACTGATCGCCCCGGCTATAAAGTGGTGATGATACCAAATCTCGAAGGTCCGCGCTTTCGTGCAGCAGATCCTTCATGGCAGCTAAATCAGATTCGACCGCACTGAGTGCCTTATTTTCAAGCGCAAGCTCAAAAAGGGCAACCGCGTAGCGGCCTGAAATACCAGAAACAATCGCTTTGTGCGAACTCACTTCAGTCGTTCCCCTGGATTTGACCATAATAATTTTGGCCGAATCTTCTACCACTTCCATACCAAAGCCAAAAAATTCATCTGGCCCACGCTTAATTTGGTTACTTTCATTAGGGCATAGTTTTACCCTGCCGCGGCGCTTTCCAGCCGATTGCGTGCTCCCTCTAGCATAGAGATTTGACCCTTGCAAGTCGCCATCTGGACCAATGGCCAATCTAATTTGTGCCCCGACTTCTCCAACTTAGTGTTAGAGAGCTAATTTTGCCTGAAAGCTGCGGAATTTGCTATTTTTCGGGATGCTTCAGTTCCTATGCTCCCAGGGGCTAATCAGCGTGTGAAGTGGCGGTTTTGGCGAGTTTTGGAGCCATCGCAGCGATACTTTCTGCAACAAATTCTAAAGTCGGAATTGATATCAATGAAAGTGCTTGTTTTGGGTGGAGATGGCTTCTGCTGCTGGTCAAGGAGTTTGCATTTGTCCAAACAAGAGCATGATATCAAGATAGTTGATTGCTTGTGCAGGCCTAAAAATAATAGAGGGCTAGAGATAGATTCGCTAACACCAACGAGAAAACAGGACATAGACAATGGCGAGCCTGATCTGATCGTCATATTCACCAGCCAACGCCAGTTTAATAGCCGTGTTTAAAGCTCAGCGCGACTGATCAGCGTTGCGGTTGACTTTATGAGTCTCAACCGCCTGCCGAAAAAAACGACAAATAAAGCGCCTACATGAAACTATAGGGATCAATATCAACCTTGATCCGTACGCCCGATATTTTGGCGGCGCTGTCCACCCATGCACGAATGATTGGCTGAACCTTTGTATCTTTTGGTGCATGCACCAACATGCGGTAGCGAAACTGGCCGCGCACTCGCGCCATCGGTGCTGGTGCAGGCCCAACAAAATCCAACCCTTGGCCTGCGGGCGCAACCGCCGCCAGATTACGGCCCTGTTTCAATACATCAGCCATGTCCGCGCCTGAAAGTATAACAGCAACCAAGCGTCCGTACGGTGGCATAGCATGACGGGCGCGTGCCTCTTTTTCTGCTGATAAAAAGGCTTCACCATCACCGCTTAATAAAGCTTGCACAACCGGATGCTCGGGTTCGTATGACTGCAAAAAAACGCGCCCAGGCCTATCAGCACGCCCGGCCCGGCCCGCGACCTGCACCAACTGCTGGTAGGTGCGCTCGCCTGCGCGCAAATCACCGCCCCGCAGCCCCAAATCGGCGTCCACAACACCCACCAGCGTTAATCCGGGAAAATGATAGCCTTTAGTTACAATCTGGGTGCCAATCACAATATCAAGCTGCCCATCAGCAATTTCATGCACCACGCGCGTAGTCTCTGACGCAGTTGTCATGGTATCGCTGGTCATTACCGAAATGCGTGCGTCGGGAAAACGGTGATTAACTTCCTCGAACAAACGTTCAACGCCCGGCCCGCACGCCACAAGCGCATCTTCGGTTTTGCACTGGGGGCAGGCATCCGGCACTTTTTCAACATGGCCGCAGTGGTGGCATTGCAGTTCGCGCCGAAACCGGTGTTCCACCAGCCATGCGCTACAACTGGCACATTCGATTCGGTGCCCGCAAGTGCGGCAAAGTGTTAACGGCGCATAACCCCGGCGATTAAGGAACAGCATCACCTGCTCGCCTGCTTTCAAGGTGCTTTCGATTTCCCGCGCCAAAATCGGGGAAAGCCACATGCCTGCCTCAGGCGGTTCGTGCCGCATATCAATCGCATGCATTGCTGGCAATACAGCCGCACCGTGGCGTTCGCGCATTTTCAATATTTGGTACCGGCCCTGATCTGCATTCACCAACGTTTCAACCGACGGTGTGGCACTTGCCAGCACAATCGGGCATTCGGCTAATTTTGCCCGAACAATCGCCATATCGCGAGCATGGTAAAGCACACCTTCGTCTTGTTTGAATGATGGGTCATGTTCTTCATCGACGGTGATAAAACCGAGTTTTTGAAAAGGCAGAAACAAAGCCGAGCGCGCGCCAACAACGACCCGCGCCTCACCCGACGCTACCGCCAGCCATGCACGCCTGCGGCCCGCAACGCCAATCTCTGAATGCCAAACGACCGGATCAGTGCCAAACCGCGCCCGAAACCGACCCAGCCACTGGGACGTAAGCGCAATTTCAGGCACCAGAACCAAAACTTGCCTATCTTTATCTGTTAGCGCCTCCGCCAGCCCCTCAAAATAGACCTCGGTTTTGCCAGAACCTGTAATCCCATCCAAAAGGAACGGCGCAAAACCGCCTTCCAAAACCTTGTCTCGGATCGCCGTAGCTGCGGCCTGCTGTTCTGCCGAGAGATCAGGACCCTTTATCGCCAAATTTGGCGGCGCCACGGGCCTATCGACCGAGACCATAAGCAGCAGCAGTGCGCCTAAATCTGCCAGTCCGCGCACTACACTTTCACCAACCCCCGCCAGCGCCGCAATGTCAGGTGCTGTGCGCGCGCTGCCATCTGCCAATACGTCCAAGACCTTTTCGCGTGCTGATGTTATGCGTAGCCCTTCAGGCCGCACGGGAGCCAGCGCATAATGTTTTCTGGTCGGCACCGGCTTTAAAGCAGCGGGCGCTGACAGGCACATTCGCAAAACCGAGCCTTGCGGCGACAGCGTATAAGCCGAGACCCAATCTATGAAACGTCGCAAATCGTCAACAAGCGGCGGTAAGTTTAACACCGCTTCAATCGATTTTAGTTTCTTGAAGGCAAATATTTTGCCTGCTTCAGTTGATTTTCCGTCCCAAACCACGCCGGTTACCGAACGGCCTGAGAGCGACACCTCTACGAGAGCGCCAGCGGGCGGCGGGCTCATACCCTCAGCCAGTTTGTAATCTAGTGGGCCAGCCAGCGGCAGCGGCAACAGCACTTTTATACGCACACCCTCGCTGGAAGGATCTGTTTCGGTCTCTGCACCTAATTCTAGGGATTGCTGCTTCATGGGGTCCTGTATTTTTATCCGGCCTCAGCATAGAAAATCAAGGCCGTTTGCGCAATCACCGATAGCGCTTGAAAAAAGGCGCTACATCTAATAGGCAAGCAGGCAAAAGCAGGTTAGGCTGCAATCAATCAAACCCAACATCAGGCCCACAGGGTGGCTTTGCCTCCACAGGGAGCTCAGGAGCAGACAATGAAATTCTTCCTCGATACCGCCAACATTGACGAAATCCGCGAAGCCAATGCCACAGGGCTTTTGGACGGTGTAACCACCAACCCATCGCTGATAAAAAAGGCGGGCCGCGAGTTTTTTGAAGTAATTTCCGAGATCGCCGCAGAAGTTGACGGCCCGGTATCGGCTGAAACCGTGGCGCACGATCATGAAACCATGCTCAAAGAAGGATTTAAGTGCGCAAAGATCGCCGACAACATCGCCGTCAAAGTGCCGCTAACCATCGAAGGCCTAAAAACCTGCAAGGCCCTGCGTGCAGAAGGCATTATGGTGAATGTCACGCTTTGTTTTTCTGCTAATCAGGCGCTGCTAGCAGCCAAAGCCGGCGCTAGCTTTATCTCGCCGTTTGTTGGCCGTCACGATGATATTGGTTTTAACGGCATGGAGCTGATCGAAGACATCCGCAACATTTACGACAATTATGGTTTTGGCACAGAAATTTTGGTCGCCAGCGTGCGCCACCCCACCCACATTCTGGAAGCCGCCCGTATCGGTGCTGATGTAAGCACCTTCCCAATAGATGTACTTAGGAAGCTGTTCAATCACCCACTGACAGCCAGCGGCCTAGCGGGCTTTGATAAAGACTGGGCAGCTACCGGCTTTTCAATCCTTTAAAAGCGAGATAGTATCCCCTGATTAAATTTAAGTTGGTTGGGGGTATTATGACGAAGACAGAACCTGCAGACAAAACAGACACCGTTTACGGTAACCATTCAACAAATGTTGAAAGGAAATCTAAATCAAAGATACGTCGGGCCTATTTAGTGACATATGGGACCGCGATCGTTTCATTCGTACTTATTTTTATAGTAGGTATTATAAATGGTGAAGGGAGCATGGACCCTGACTTCGAGCCATTTTTTATTGCTGGATTTGTGGGCGCGTTTGTAGGGCTTATTGCGACTATGTTTGTCGTTAGGTGCGGCAACTGTAAGACCAGTATTTCGTCATTGATGCGTAGTGATGGGATCAGCAGCGAAAGGCAAGGCAAAGTCTCACTTCAATTTTCCGTCGATCCCCGCACAGCGCTGCAATTCATGACAAAGAAAAAATGCCCGAATTGCGGTATCGAGAGGCTATAGTCAATTTTTGTGGCGATGCGAAAATGAAGGCCCCAATTTTCAACATGAATTCTCCTGCCTTTCAAAAACTACTTACAGACAACCCCTGGCCCGAAACCAAGGGCCTTGAGGCGTGGGACTTTACGCTGGGCGGCGGCGGACGGCATTTGGTTGATGCCATCATTCGTGAGCGCAAGCCGGAGTATATGCTGGAGATCGGCTGCTTTCTGGGCGCTTCAGCAAAGCGCTGGTTGTCACTCGACCCAAATCTCAAGCTTGTTGGTGTCGACCCATGGTCAGATTGGCTGATCGAGCAATGTAAAAAATATGTCGGGCGACCGGGCCTTACCCGCGCGTACCCGGATATTGGCGTGCAGCGGCGTTTCGCCGCCGACGTGGAACACCAAGGCCCCTTTCCAACGGCGATGGCAAACTTGCGCGGTTTTGAAGACCGCTTTGTGCCGGTGCGCGGCTTGTCGCCTGACATTTTGCCCAGCCTCAAGCACGCAGGTTTTACGCCCGATTTAATTTATATCGACGCGGGGAAAAAATCCGATGACCTGGAAGTGTGCCACGCCCTTTGGCCAAAGGCGATAATCACCGGCGATGATTGGCATTGGGGCCGCACCAAGGGTTATCCAATGCGCCGCATCGTCGAAGCGTTCGCGGCAAAGCACGGCTATAAAATCACGGCTGATCATGCTACGTGGGTACTTTCGTAACAGTAGGTAAGATGTCGCCCACATGGAAACTGCCCTTTTATCACCCAGCATTCTAATGATTATCACTGCGTCGATGATGGCGATGTTTTTGCTGCAGCCCAAGGTGATCAAAGCGCCTTTCTGGCGGGCGATGGTTACGCCGCTGGCTTCAATCATTGGCTCAGGGTTTTTGGTGGCAGGGCCAATCCTTGCGCATGTCGCGGGCAACTATGCTTGGGCCGCCATGTTATTTCTGTGCGGGGCGGCCTATCTTTTTGGCGGTGCAATTCGGTATAATATCGCGCATGTTGAGCCCATCCCTTCAGGGCAACTGCCTGTAATCTTCAGAACCATTGAGCGATTTTCGGATTTTGCACTGGCCTTCGCCTATTTTGTATCTGTCGCTTATTATCTCAATCTATTTGCTTCGTTTGCCCTGCGCGCAGACGACATCATTGATCCTAACCTCTCGCGCTGGCTTGCTTCTGCCGTTATTTTTACACTTGGCATTATCGGAGCTTTCCGGGGCTTGCACGCGCTTGAACATTTGGAAACAGTCTCTGTTGGCATCAAATTGGCCCTGATCGCCGGGTTAATTGCCGCGCTTGCTCTCGCCGCGGGGGTATCTATTGGCACAGATACCTTCACCTTGCTGACGTTCGATCATGCCACTGGCGGCCAAGAAATCAGCATTCTTCTGGGGCTGATAATATTAGTACAAGGTTTTGAGACATCCCGGTATCTGGGGGACACATACGATGCCCCAACGCGTATCAAAACCATGAGATACGCACAGTTTTTATCCACAGCTATCTATCTGGTGTTTATACTCTTGCTGACACCGTTTTTTACTGGCGACCTGCCTGCCGAGGGCGGAGAGACTGAAATTATAACGCTGTTAGCCCCGCTCGGCGCTGTTGTTGGCCCTTTGATCATATTCGCGGCGCTGGCTTCGCAGATATCAGCAGCCATAGCTGATATGAACGGTGCAGGGGGATTGCTTGCTGTCGCCAGTGAGCGCCATCTATCGGTGCGGGTTGGGTATCTTTTAACAGCGGCAGCCGCACTATTAATCACTTGGACAGCAAGCATTTTGGACATCATTGTATATGCCTCAAAAGCATTTGTGATTTATTACGGGTTGCAAAGTGGGTTGGCGGCGCTGGCTTGCTGGCGGTCAGACAAAAAAAACAGAATCGTCAAATCCAGTGTATTTGCCGGTGGTGTTATCTTCAGCCTTCTGGTGCTGGTTTTTGGAATTTCGGCTGGAATATAAACCCGGCCAAATCTGGCGAATCACCAAAAGAAAACGCCAACAGTCCACTTGCTGAAAGACCAGAAAGGCGCTGCGTAGGCTATTCGGCCGTAACCCATGTTACATGGCCCATTTTACGGCCTTCGCGAGGGTCTTGTTTGCCGTAATGATGGTAAAAAGCAGTAGGGTCTTCCAGATACTTCTCAAAATCCAGAATGTCTTTGCCGAGCAAGTTTTTCATAAGCACCTGGCCGCGCGCCTCTGGTCGGCCCAGTGGCAAATCGCATATGGCGCGCACATGCTGTTCGAACTGGCTAGTAACTGCGCCTTCGATTGTCCAATGGCCGCTATTGTGCACGCGGGGCGCAATTTCGTTCACGGTGATTGTGCCTGCGCCGTCATTGACAAACATTTCAACCGCCATCACGCCCACATAGTCCAGAGCATTCGCAATACGGGTCGCCATAACCTTGGCTTTGGCTTCGACAGAATCACTGATTTTGGCGGGCACACAGGTGGTATCAAGCACGTGATTCTTATGCATATTCTCGCACACGGGAAACGCAGCGACATCACCAGAGGCACTGCGCGCAACCACGACGCTGATTTCCCTGTCAAAATCTACAAAGCCTTCAAGAATAGCGGGCGCGCCCTTAGCGACACCCATAACGGCGTCAAAATCCCGGCGACTTTTTACCATCGCCTGACCTTTGCCATCATAGCCAAATCGGCGCGTTTTTGCGATAGCCGGGCGCCCTATCTGACGAAAAGCCACCTCTAGTTCATCTCGGGTTTCAAACGCACAGTATGATGCGGTGCTGACGCCGCAGGTTTTTAAAAACTCTTTTTCCCGTAAACGGTCCTGCGCAACTTCCAGCGCTTTGACGCCGGGTCGTAGCAGTTTTTCGGCCGCCACAAATGAAGCCGTCGCGGTTGGAATATTCTCGAATTCATAGGTTACAATATCGACCGTTTGCAGAAAGGCCGCTAGCGCCGCCATATCACTGTAATCCGCCACGGTTTTTTGGTCGGCCACATGAAACGCGGGACTGCGTTCATCGGGACAAAAAATGTGACAGCGATAACCAAGCCGCGCGGCCGCCATTGCGATCATGCGTCCTAATTGACCGCCCCCCAATATACCAATTGTACCGCCTGGATCGATGCGCGTCATCAGCCCGTCCTACGCTTCGTCAACGGGGTGTTCTGCAACACCCGCTGTTTGCGCCGCACGCCATGCCTCTAAGCGTTCAGCCAGACCCTCGTCCATCAGCGCAACTACAGCCGCTGCCAGAAGCCCCGCATTCTTGGCACCAGCTTTGCCAATGGCAAGTGTGCCAACGGGGATACCAGCCGGCATCTGTACGATTGAAAGCAGGCTGTCTTTACCGGAAAGCATGCTGGACTGAACCGGCACCCCAAACACAGGCAACGCTGTCAACGCCGCCGTCATGCCCGGCAAATGAGCTGCCCCTCCAGCGCCTGCAATGATACATTTTAGTCCCCGTTCTTTTGCGGTTTTTGCATAACTATAGAGCCGGTCCGGTGTACGGTGAGCGGAAATTATTCTGCTCTCAAAATCCACGCCCAGTTCGCTCAAAATGTCGGCTGCATGCTTTATGGTTGACCAGTCTGACTGGCTACCCATAATAATTCCAATTTGGGGGGTCGTTTCGCTCATTAATTTGGCCCATATCTAAGCGGAGAAAACGCAGGCAATACTTTGTTATCCTGCCTGAGAAGCGGGCATTATAGAAAGGCGACCCAAGTTTGCAAGAAAAGCCTGATACATCAATTTAATAGCGGGGCTTGCAAGTAGAATACTATTGCCTTCATAATAGCTTACTTGTTTTTTAGAATGACACGATAGCAGATTAGCGTATGAAAGTTAGCAACCGTCCGGGAATAGTTCGAAGCGCCCCCACTTCACGGGTGCGCCGTTCTGGCGCTTCTGGAAGCGCGACCGCTTCGTCTGGCCCCCGACAAATTGAAGATACCGTACAGGTAATGGGAATTCCGCCCGAGGAAATGACAGATCGTGTCCAGCGTGCGATTCTCGGCTTGATGGAGGAAGTAGATAGCCTGCGGCGTGAATTGGATCATACCAACCGTCGCCTGCGCGATATGGAAGATGTGGCTGATACTGATGTCTTGTTACCTATCGCTAATCGACGCTCTTTCGTACGCGAGCTTAATCGTATGATTTCCTTTGCCGAACGATACGGCACCCCCTCAACCTTGATGTTCCTTGATCTCAACGATATGAAGAAAATCAACGATACTTACGGTCATGAAGCAGGTGACAAAGCCCTGCTTCACGTGGCAAAATTGTTGGTTGAGCATGTTCGCGGCACTGATGTTGTTGGTCGTCTGGGTGGTGACGAATTTGGCGTCATCTTGGCACAGGCCGACGAAGTGGTGGGCCACCAGAAGGCCCAAGAGCTAGCGACTATGATCAGTAATAATCCTATTGAGTTTGAAGATAAAAGTGTTGCCATGACTTTGGCATTTGGCATTTATACGTTCCGCTCTGGCGACCAGCCGGACGATGCGTTGGATAAAGCCGATAAAGCCATGTATGAAAACAAGAAGGAAATCAAAGGCGAAGATAATGTGCGCTAGCAGATGGCGTTGCTGCGCGTAGCAAGTTCATGCAATAATATCCGGCACCAGCATATTTTGCAGCTTCTCAATTTCATCTTTCAGTAACAATTTGCGTTTTTTCAGGCGCTGCACCTGTAACAGGTTAAAAGTTCCCGTCTGCTGCACCAGATCAATCGCATCATCCAAATCCCGGTGCTCCTGAGACACGGTAGCTATACGTTCGCGGACTGCGTCTTCATCCAAATCCATACCAGTACCTTAAAATTCAAAGCCGTGCTCACTCTATACCATGTCCGCACCCTATAGAACAGACGGCACAGGATACCCAGGATTAAGCCTCATTAATATGGTTTGGCTCAGTCATGCACCAAGTTCCCGAAGCAAAAAAGGGGCAAGGATGCTTGTACCGTGGCGAGCGTCGCCAACATTTGAAAGAGCCTCGCTATTTCTGCATGGTGTCTCCTGCTCCACGATAAAATACTCCCTTGCTGAGCAAATCACATTAAGGGGGCCTGATCCTAATCACCCCAACGGGGCATATCATCCATATGAATATCAAACAAATCCAGGGCCCGGCTAACAGTGAAGCTTACCATTTGATCAAGTGACGCAGGTTTGGCGTAAAAAGCCGGGACTGGCGGGGCGATCACTGCCCCCATCTCTGACAGTTTTGTCATGGTCCGCAAATGACCGGTATGCAAAGGCGTTTCTCGCACCATCAGAACGAGCCGACGGCGTTCTTTCAGCACAACATCGGCAGCACGGCTTATGAGCGAGCTGGTGATGCCCGTTGCTATCTCTCCCATTGTTTTAACCGAACAAGGGGCCACAATCATGCCCATCGTCAGAAAAGAACCACTGGCAATCGCAGCACCAATATCCTGCACCGGATAAACAACTGTAGCCAGTTCCTTGACCGCTTTAACAGTCAGTTCAGTTTCTTCATGGAGGGTGCGTTCGGCAGCCTTGGAAACCACAAGATGTGTTTCGATGCCAGACATACGTAACAGCTCCAGCGCACGCACGCCGTAACAAACCCCGCTCGCCCCTGTAATCGCCAAGATTATGCGTTTTTTTCGAGTCTCTATTTGCTTCGACGAATTTTCCAAAGAAATATTACCTTTTCATGACAGCTAAGTGTCAGAAGATACAAGTTAAGTCTGAAAGCGCCAATCTTTTTGGTGACAATTGGGGCAACAAATGATCGAATATAGCATCTACTGACCTTTAAAAAATAGAGGAGAACCGGGTATGAGCCTAGACATGCATGTAGAAGCACTCACCGAAAAACATGCCAGTATTGATGAAACCATTGAAAAAGAGGAACATCGGCCATATCCAGATGCACTGCGTCTGATGCTATTGAAACGAAAGAAGCTCAAACTCAAAGATGAGCTTGGGAAACTTGCAACTCATCACTAACAATTCAAGTTCATAAGCTGTCAAAAACAAAAAAAGCGCGAGGCATAAGTCCCCGCGCTTCTTTTTTTGGTTACAGCCTGCACCGTATAATTAGGGTCGCTTTTTAGGTCTCGTCAGCAACAATTTCCGCGTCAGCTTCTGCATTACCTACAGTTATAGCTTCCAAATCAGGCGCCTTTGGCGTGGCCTTTTTAGCCGTTTTTTTGGTGGTTTTTTTCATCGCCTTTTCGGCTTCTTTTTCAGCCGCTTTTTCCTTGCGCAGAGCTGCCAAATTAACAGCATCATCCAGTTCGATTTGTTTGCACAAACCAAGACTAACCGGATCATGCGGGCTGATATTCGAAATATTCCAATGCGTGCGGTCACGGATCGCAGCAATAGTCGGCTTTGTTGTGCCCACGAGGCGGCTGATCTGTAAATCACTGATTTCAGGATGGCTACGCACCAGCCACGCAATTGCATCAGGCTTATCTTGCCGTTTTGACAATGGCGTATAACGCGGGCCTTTAGTACGCAGCATCGCTTTCACATCATCTACGACCAGTTCAAGCACCCCGTTCTCATCGTCCTGACAGCGCTTGATTTCATCCCAGGTCAATTGGCCATTAGTTGTTGGATCTTGGCCAACAATATTGATGCCAACGGTGCCGTCCGCAATGCCCTGAATTTCAAGTTCATGCAGCTGACAAAGCCCACCTATTTGGCGAAATGTCAGCGCAGTATTGTCCACTAGCCAAACGGCTGTGGCCATCGGCATCAAAGGTTGTCTCATCCCATTATTCCTAACATATTATAGATAGCCTCTCGCCCACACAGACTTTTCAGTCCAGATCGGCTTATCTGCCAACCTGACCCCGCATTTCCATAAGAAACTGTCTGAAGGGGGTAGGAGAAAAGCCTCCTGACTTTTCCTTTAGCAGGTCGTTGCGGCGCTGTCACCGCGAAACATAGATTCAGCCAATTTTCGCGTATCAATCGTCGAAAGACAGCATAATTTTACCCTTGTGGCTGCTTGTTTCCATCAACCTGTGTGCCGCCGCAGCCGCGCGTGCGGGGAAAACCGAATCGATAACAGGTTTTATTTTGCCGTTTTCCATTAATGGCCAGACGTTGGCCTTCAAAGCCTGCGCTATCGCACCCTTGAAAACATTGTCTCTGGCTCGCAAGGTGCTGCCCGTTAATACCAGCCGCTTGATCATCACCATTATCATATTCAGTTCAACTTGTGCCCCGGCCAAAAAAGCGATTGAGACATGGCGACCATCCATTGCCAAACATTCAATATTTTTGGCGATATAGTCGCCGCCGACCATATCAAGCACGACATCCACACCTTTGCCGTCCGTTTCCGCAGCAACACGCGCTGCAAAATCTTCTTCTTTGTAATTGATTGCCACGTCAGCGCCCAGTTCCAAACAAAACTCGACCTTTTCTGCGCTGCCAGCCGTGGTAAAAACTTTAACGCCGAACGCGCGCGCCAACTGGATAGCCGTAGATCCAATGCCGGACGAGCCACCGTGAACCAACAATGTTTCGCCAGCCTGCAATTTTGCGCGATCAAACAGATTTGACCAAACTGTAAAAAATGTTTCGGGGATAGCCGCAGCCTCGATGAAGGAAAAGCCTTTTGGCACTGCCATCACTGTTTCCACAGCTGCAATACAGTAGCCAGCGTAGCCACCGCCGGGCACCAAAGCGCAAACTTTATCACCGATTTTCACTATAGAGACGTCTTCACCCAAGGCCGTCACAATACCAGCCACTTCAAGTCCCGGAATATCCGAAGCCCCGGGCGGCGGCGGGTACAAACCCTTGCGCTGGATAACATCTGGCCGGTTTACACCAGCAGCTTTCACTTCAATTAGAACTTGGCCTGGCCCCGGTTCGGGCATACCGCGTTCAGTTGGCCGCAATACATCGGGGCCACCCGGCTCGCTGATTTCAATCGCAAACATAATTTTCTTCCTCCACAGATACATCAAGCTATGCTGTTTTCGCTGCGTGACAAGGCATTTCTGGCATGGCATCATACGGGCCATAGCGGAGAATAAAAATGAACTTTGAAGACCTGCCAACCAAACGGCCGAGCCCTGTTGCAGATATCGAAAATGAGGATCTGTCCACCGTCAGTGCCGAACATCTTCAGGAACGCATAGACCGTCTCCATGCAGAGATTGAGCGAACGCAGGCCGAGATTAACGCCAAACAAGCAAGTCGCGCAGCAGCGGACGCCTTTTTTAAATCTTAGTGTGGAGGTTTTGCTGCTACAACGTAGGCATAAATTTCACCAAAAAAACAGGGACTGAACCTGGGGGAAAAATCCGGTCCCTGCTTGGGGTCAGTCCCCGCAATGAGGCCTGACCCTAGGTTACGACAGCGAGGATCGTCGTATTAAAATAAGCTCAAATGACCCCAAATTGACCACTTAAGCATTGGTTGTTTCCATGACCCGGGTTTCAGCTTTCGGGGCCCGAATATCAATATTTCTAGGCTTTTTATGATCTGGAATCACCCGTTTTAGATCAATCTGCAAAAGTCCATTTTCAAAATGTGCATCACCAACTTTTATGGTCTCGGCGAGTTCGAATCGGCGCTCAAAAGCACGCTTTGCGATGCCTTGGTGCAAAAACCTACGCTCATTAACATCATCAAGGCTGCGACCTGTAATCAAAAGCGTGCCGTCTTGTACGGTAACGCTCAATTCTTCAGGCGCAAAACCAGCGACCGCCATCGTGACTTGATAGTCGTCCTCGCCGAGTTTTTCGATATTATAGGGGGGGTAAGTTGTAGCACCGTCATTGTTCAGGGCCGAATCAACCAATCTGCTGAGATGGTCAAAGCCCACCGTGCTACGCATTAACGGTGTAAGATCAAAGTTTCGCATGTCTAGTCCTCCTAATGAAGCGACAAGTTTAGGGCAGCCCACCACCATGGTCAGGCCTTCAAAAAATACCAGTCCCGCCTATGCAGCGACTGACAAATCAAATGTAGGAATGCCCATTCCTGCTTACAAGAGGTGAAACGAAAAAGGCGCCCCAAGTTGGGACGCCTTTTCGAAAAACTATTGTGCGGTAAGCAGTTACTTCTTGAGCGAAAGCCCGCCACCAAAACGCTTTTTAAAGCGAGCGACTTGGCCGCCGTCGAGTATAGTACGGCTGCCGCCTGTCCAAGCCGGATGTGACTTGGGATCAATCTCAAGGTTCATTGTATCGCCTTCCGAGCCCCAAGTTGTGCGAGTCTCAAAAGTTGTCCCGTCTGTCATAACGACATTGATCATGTGGTATGCGGGATGAATTTCTTGTTTCATTGGTCTGTTCTCCAAAACGAGGCGTTCGTATAGGACATAGTTTTGGCCTTGGCAAGCCTGAATCGTATGCTTTTGAACGTAGGCCGCCTTTATTTCAATATACACCGGATATCAATTCCCCAACTTGTGAAATCAAGGATTGGCATTCCGGCCTGTGGTACCTATATGTTCGGCTATGAATTTATAGGGATATATTAATGAGCGATAACAGCATCCGACAGGAACATCAGCCGCCCAAAGGCAAAATGAGCAATCTCAAGACGCTGTGGTCTTTTATGCGGCCCTATAAATTACAAATGGTTCTCGCGTCCTTTTTTCTGTTGATTGCGGCAGCAACAGCGCTTGCCATACCGCGGGCCTTGGGCGACATTGTCGACAAAGAGTTTACCGCAGGCCGTGCCCAGATGGTAAACGATTATTTTCTAATATTAGTATTCATTGTGGTGGTTATGGCAGTATCCACAGCCCTGCGGTTTTATTTTGTATCTTGGCTCGGCGAACGGGTTGTCGCCGACATCAGAAAAGCTGTTTATGAACGGCTCATCTCATTGTCCCCTGAATTTTTCGAGGAAAATCGCCCCGGTGAAATCGTTTCGCGTCTTACAGCAGACACCACGCTGGTTCAGTCAATCGTCGGTTCCAGCATCTCGGTTTGGGCGCGCAATTTTTTAATAGCCGTCGCGGGTACAGTATTGCTGTTCATCCAATCGCCAAAATTGATGGGCTATATCGCTGTGGTGATCCCACTTTTACTGTTTATCATCATCATGGTAGGCCGCAAGGTTCGCACACTTTCCCGCACCAGCCAGGATAAAGTAGCCGACGTGGGCGCTCGCGCGAACGAATCGCTGGGTGCGCTTAATATCGTGCAAGCCTTTACCCGCGAAAAAAGTGAAGCTTCGCGCTTTGGCCAGCACGTTGACGGGGCCTTTCTGGCTGCGAAGCGCCGCATTCAGGTGCGGGCAGCGCTAACTTTCACAATGATATTCATGATTTTTGGCGCCATTGCTTTTGTGCTGTACGAAGGTGCACAGGACGTGGCCGCTGGTTCAATGTCGGGCGGCCAGATGGTCGAATTTATCATGCTTTCAATTTTTGTGGCCGGTGCTTTTGGGGCACTATCAGAAGTATACAGCGAATTGCAGCGAGCCGCGGGAGCTGCGGGCCGTTTGGCGGAACTATTGGTCGCAGAATCAACAATCAAAGCCCCCGACGCGCCGATAAAAATGCCTGCCAAGGTAGAAGGCAATATTCGCTTTGAAAATGTCACTTTTCATTATCCCAGCAAACGTGATGTCGCCGCAATCGAAGGCCTCAACCTCGAGATAAAACCCGGCGAAACTGTGGCCCTCGTGGGCCCATCAGGCGCAGGCAAAACCACAATGCTGCAACTTTTACTGCGGTTCTATGATCCGCAGATCGGCAAAGTTACGATAGATGGCATTGATATTGGCAAAACCGATCCAACAGACTTTCGCAAATATTTATCCTTCGTACCGCAGGAAACTATCATTTTTGCCGATACCATCGCGGAAAATATCGGATACGGAAAGCTCGGGGCAAGTGACGAGGATATTAAAAACGCAGCCACAGCGGCGGCAGCTTTTGAATTCATCGAACGAGCACCCGATGGTTGGAATACGCAGTTAGGCGAACGCGGCGCCCGCCTCTCCGGTGGTCAACGCCAACGTATTGCCATCGCCCGCGCCATTTTGCGCGATGCGCCAATCCTCCTTCTGGATGAAGCAACCAGTGCGCTGGACGCTGAAAGTGAATTGAAAGTGCAAGAGGCTCTGGAACATTTAATGGAAGGACGTACGACCGTCGTGATTGCCCACAGGCTCGCTACTGTCAAAAAAGCAGACCGAATCATCGTTCTCGACGATGGGAAAATCGTCGCGGAAGGCACACACGAGCAATTGAGTGCGCAGGATGGTCTATATAAACGACTCGCAGACCTTCAATTTGGTGCCGCTTCCCAGTAGAAATACTGCAAAAGCCGATCGCCGCGCGTTGGGCAGTAAAAGATGTTGCCTTTTGGGCCCAATCCGTCAGTCTTTACGGCATATAACTGTCTATCCGGCTAAATATTGGTGCCAGAGCAAACGCTTTTAAATTTGCTGGCTTTTATTGACTTAAAAAACGAGGAACAGATGAAACCAATTTCCATATTTGCCGTTGCTATTCTCGCCTTGAGTGCAGCAACGCAAGCCGCACCTGTTGATATCACTGGAGCGGGCGACTTCACCATCAAAGGTGATTATCTCGAAGGCGCATCAGACGGAGCCGGTGTACTGCTATTGCACCAGTGTAACCAAGATCGGCACATGTATGACAGTGTCACCCCTTTGATGCAAAAAGTGGGTTTACATACGCTGGCAATTGATCTGCGGGCTTACGGCGAAAGTATAGGCGGCGAGTATGAGCTTAAAAAAATTCGCTCTAACCCGGACCAACAAGCCAGCAGGCGTTTTTTCCGCGACATGATTCGGGATAAATGGACCGTTGACGTGTTGGCCGCGTATGAGTTTCTGCGAACAAAAATGGGGAATAACCGGTCGATCGCTGCGATCGGTACCAGCTGCGGTGGCCGCGAAGCAGTAAAATTGGCTGGCACCCGACCTATTCCGGTTTTGGCACTGTTTTCATCCGCTATGCAGGGCCCTATGTTTGAAGCATACAAACGCCTACCCAGCACGCCGACACTGTTTATCACCTCAGAGGAAGAGCTTGGCAATGCCCAGCCTTATTTTGATTTGGCAAGCCACCCGAGCAATCGACTGATCGAATACAAAGGCACAGGCCACGGAAAACCCCTGCTTGACCGGGATCCCTCGCTGGCAGGGTCCATAGCCAATTGGTTTGTTGTTCACCTGAACAAATAGGCCATAACCCAAGCCCACGACTTTAACCCCGGAGGCCTTTTTTGAAGCCAATACTGTTCCTTCATATCCCAAAAACTGCAGGATCTAGCCTGAATAAAAGTGCTACTGATTGGCTAGGTGACAAAGCGGTTGAACGGGATTATGGCCCTGAGAAGTATTTTAGCAGTTCACTTGTTAAACAGCATATATACGGCGCAGGGGCTATTGACGAATTTGGTTTTTTTTCAGCGTTTCAGGCCGAGCAAAAAGCGTGGTTGAGTGGGCATTTTCATGCGGACCGATATGTTCATTTGTTTGGCGCACAAAACACAATTTCCTTTGTGCGTGATCCCGTCGAACGGGTCATTTCCGAATATAACTATCTAGTAAATAAGCATGATTTAAGGCAAAGCTTTGAGGAATTTTACAGGTCACCCGCTGAGACCAACAAACAGTTCCGGATGCTGGGCCAATTTCCGTGGCAGGCTTTTTATCTTGTTGGCAGCACAGAACATTACAGCGACTGTCTGGAATTCATTTCACTCGGGAAAGCCGTGGAAATATATGAAAACCAGATCAACAAAAAGTACCCCACAAGCCATGCCACCCTCAATGCAGAAACGCTGACTGACATTGCCAAATGGAACGCGCGTGATTACCTATTTGTTTCGGAAGCAAGAGCCTACCTTGAAAAGCAATTTGACGCTCGCCAACACGGCAAAGCCTTTTGTTACCACGACATCGGTTTTATAGCCGATCAGCATATCATCGGCTGGGCCTTTTACAGTGACAGCGAAGACCCGGCTAATATAGCCTTATATGTAAACGGCGGGCGGAGGCAGACGATCTACGCGTCCGAGCACAGGCCCGAATTGCAAACTTTACAAACACCGCGCAGCGGCCATAATGGGTTCCGGTTTTCACTGGAAAATTACAAAAATGCGGACCGAATTGAGGTGAAAGTCCTCAACACCGATCAGACTTTATGGTGCTGGTCGAAGCTTTAGATTTTTTTGACAAAACCAGATTTTAGTTGCATCGCGCCGATGCCGTCAATCTTGCAATCTATGTCATGGTCGCCGTCCACCAGCCGGATGTTTTTAACCTTGGTGCCAACCTTAACGACAAGCGACGAGCCCTTAACTTTCAAGTCCTTTATTACAGTCACGGTATCGCCGTCGGCAAGCAGATTTCCGTTGGCATCTCTGATCTGATTTTCGGCCTCAGTGACGGCTTCCACCCCAGGCGACCATTCATGTGCGCATTCAGGGCACACCAGCATATCCCGGTCCTCATAAGCATAAACTGACTGGCATTTGGGGCACGGAGGTAATTCGCTCATGTTTGATCCTTTGTTGGCTTTGGCCGTATATAGAATAGACCAGCACCATTACCAAAAGAAAATCACGTCGACGGAATTGTGGGCGCGCGAATTGCTCACAATAATTCAGTCTCTAGCGCCCCTGAAGTGGATTGGAATTTGGGCCTGTGCACGGCCTTCAGGTCTAAGCTAATGCCTCTTTGGGATGTCAACGGCTGCTTTTGGCCGGTATTTTTCATCGCCGCCGATCAACCGTGCCTCCATCTGGCCAATCTGGGTTTCCAATGTCTTGAACTTTTCCAATTCAAATCGATAATTGGATATCGACTGTATTTTCATCTGCTCTGCATTGCTTTGAAAATCCACTTTCAGCTCCAGCAGCAAACTTTTGGCCTCCAAAATATCGTGAGCAATCGTAGATCTGTTCAATTCGAACAGCGCTGATAGTCCGGGCAACATTTGCGAATCATACGATCCGGCCAATGTGTCTAACCTTTCGAAAGAATTTCGTATTTTTGCAATCTTCAATTCTACGGTAGCCTCAAGATTGCCTTGCCTGTTTTCCTCGGCAATACGCTGTGTTGAATCTCGTGCTGTGCTTTCAAAGTCATAGTGCATGGTCAACTCCATTCAGGATATTATCTTTGATCCCATTATATTATTTGCAAATTAAAATTATAAAAGCGAATATAATCGATATTTAAAATCGAAACTCTTGATGGAAAATTCAAAAAATGGATATCACCCAGGCCAAAACCTTTTTAACCGTCGTAGAACTGCGGAATTTCAATAAAGCGGCTGAAACACTTTTTGTCACCCAGTCCACTGTCAGTGCACGCATAAAAACACTGGAGCAACAACTGGGATGCATTCTGTTTATACGCAATAAAGCCGGGGTCACACTGACGTCTGCGGCCACGCGGTTCGAAACGCATGCTCAATCGATCGTGCAGCTGTGGGACCACGCAAAAAAGGAAATCGCTCTCGGGGAAAAGATAAATCAGTCCATCACTATCGGCGCACGCTTTGGCTTGTGGGAACCGTTGATGCTGGATTGGTTGTTACGGCTGAAAGAAGAATTCCCCAATGCAGTTTTTAATGCCAAAATTGGTACAGCAAGCTCGCTGATCCAGAAAATGCACAATGGCACCATGGATCTTTGTTTCGTATATTCACCTTACACCAATACCGGGCTAAAGGCGAAAAAGCTGTTTGACGAGCAATTTGTAATGGTTGCAAACACCCCCCGGCAAACCGTCAAAATTCCGACCGATTATATTTATGTGGATTGGGGTACTGAATTTACGCGAAAACATAAATTACATTTTCCAGATTTTTCAAACACCATGCTGTCCGCGAATCTTGGGGTCCTGGCACAGAGCCTGATTAACAAAACAGGGGGTATGGGCTATTTACCCTACCGGGCTGCAAGTCAAGCCATCGGGAACGGCGAGCTGGCGATCATAGAGGGCATGCCCCTTATTACCCTGCCTGTATTTATGATCCATTCCGAATTAATAGCTGCCGAGACCCTAAGTTTTATCGAAAGCAGCCTGTTCGAACACTGCAAGGCGATTGCTAAGTTATAAACCCGGCGGCGGGGCGGGCCCAGCTAGCGTAACAGCGGACGGCAATAGCAAGTTTATAAGAAATCATTACCGGCTTAACGCTGGGTTAAGCGCATTTCTATGCGACGATTGCGGCTGTAGGCGAAGATGTTTTCCGCAGGATCAATGGGTTGGAATTCGCCGAAACCAGCCGCTGCAAGGCGGTTAGCTGGCACGCCGGCCTCGATCAAAAAACGCACAACACTAATTGCACGCGCGCTTGATAGCTCCCAATTGCTTTGAAACAAGGCGTTAGAAATGGGCCGCACATCGGTGTGACCATCAACGCGCAGTATCCACGGTAGTTCGCCCGGTATTTCGCGAGAAATACCGATCAATGTTTCCGCGAATTTTCGAAGTTCCGCTCGGCCCTCAGGGCCAAGCTCTGCACTTGCACTGCCGAATAATAATTCTGAGGCGAAAACAAATCGGTCACCTTCAACCCTGATTTCAGGTCGGCTGGCTAACACTTCTTTCAGGCGGCCAAAAAATTCGGAGCGGTAGCTGGCCAGCTCTTGCACTTTGCTGGCAAGCGCGCGGTTCAGGCGTCTTCCCATATCCACGATCACGGCCTGATTTCGTCGGTCTCGGTCTTCGCTGCTATCCAGAGCCGCCTCCAGGCGGCCAAGCTGTTCTCTCAGTGCAGTGATATTATTTTGCAGCTGCAATACCTGGGCCTTCGCCCGCGCAGATAAAATCTGTTCTTCGCTCAGCGTTTCAGCCGTAAGCTTATATTTCTGTGCCAAGTCAGTTGCATCAGCTTCAAACCGTTCACGTGCTGATGTCATTTCTGCTAGCCGGGTATCTGAAGCCGTTAATGCCGATCGCACGGCATCGAGGTCAGCGGTTAATTTATCACGATCGGCGTTCGCCGCATTCAAGGAAACCGCCAAATTGGCCATACTGTCACGCATAGAGTTGTTGGCTTGTTGCTCGAGCTTCAACAGGTTGCCCAGCTGCGCGACCTGCCCCCTAAGTTCTGCTAGCGCCTGATCCCGTCCGGTAAGGGCTTGCCCCATAAAAAACTGCGATAGCACAAACATGGAGAGCAGAAAAATAATCACCAAAAGCAGCGACGACAAGGCATCTACAAAACCCGGCCAACTGCTATCGGTGTTAGCCCCCATGCGTCTGCGCGATCCGATCATTAGCGCTCCGCTCCGCCGAGTGTACTTGCGCCACCTTCACTGCCTGAGCCCCCGGCTCCGCCCATCTCACTACCGGCGCGGACAGAACCAGCAGGGCCTGCTGAGCCGCCTTTAGTGCCGTCGAGACCTGTAGCGATAGTGCGCGACAACAGTTTAAGCTCGGACCTAAGCTCGTCGATCATATTCTGGGATGTTCGGTCTTGCGCATCGATCAACCGTTTGATGCCAATATCCAGATTGCGAATGTGCTGTTTGCTGGCATCATCAATCGCGGGCGGCAGTGCGGGCGCAGCTTTATTGCCGACTTCTGCCAACTGCGTTATGGCACCTGCAAGTGAGCGGCCCATCTCTTCGCCGTGGGCGGCCTGCGCGGCCTGCGCTTCCATACCATCCGCAAGTTTCGCCAATGTTTCTGCAATCGCAGTCATTGCTGTCTGACCTTGATGGCGGCTTTCCTCGGATTGTTTTAAGGTGCGCTGCAAACGATCAATACCGTCCGCAGTTTGTTCCATTAGCGCGGTCATATAGCTGTTGGGGCTTGCTATACCTTCCGACATCTCTCCGCGTGATAAGTGAGTAACCGACGCCAGCCAATCTTCAACATCATTATAAAACCGAGTCTGCGCCTGACTGGCCTGTAAATCCATAAAACCGAGCATCAAGCTGCCCGCCAAACCAAAGAGGGAGCTGGAAAATGCCGTACCCATGCCCGCAAGCGGCGCTTCAAGCCCTGCTTTAAGCTCATCAAACATAAGCGCGATATCGCCGCCATCAACAGTAAGGCTGTTGATTGTGCCGCCGATAGCCCCAATAGTGCCAAGCAGGCCCCAGAAGGTCCCCAAAAGCCCAAGAAACACAAGAAGCTGCGTAAAGTAGCGGCTGATTTCCCGGCTTTCCTCAAGCCGCGAAGCAATGCCGTCCAAAACCGAGCGCATCGAAAGCGTTGAGAGCCGCATGCCGCCTTCTTGCTGCGCCGATAAAAGCGCAGCCGCAGGTGCCATGAGCTTGGGATTTATCGAACTGGCGGCACTTTCGCTGCGCTTAAAAGCGGTGATCCACTCCTGCTCGGGCCGCAGATCAAACACCCGGCGGAAGGCAAAAATATTGCCCAGCAACAGGGTGGCTATAATCACACCATTTAGCGCTGCATTGGCCATAAATGCACCCAAAAGCGCATCTTTCAAAAGAATAACCAGCAAGACCACTGCAAACACAAAAAGTGTCATTCGGGTAATGAACGTTTGTGGTTTCTGCACGTGCTCGCCTCCGCTCATGAAAAATCAAACTGTACCATAGGCTTGAAAAAACCTGACACTAGTTTAGGGGCGAAATTGTGACTTGCAATGAGAAGCTTTGCAAAAGAACAACAAGCAGCAAGAAAAACGGCCAGATGCATAAGCAACACTGGCCGTGATTTCTTTGGGTTTGTGTAAAATTTAAGGGCGGCTTATTCGCCTGCAGCAAACTTTCTGTGAGCGCGTTTAATTACCCGTTCCATCGGGGCATGCAGGCTGGCATTGGCGGCAATCACCGAGCCGGAACCAAATATATTAGTGCCACCCTTCATATCGCTAACAAAACCGCCCGCTTCGCGCACCAACAGCAGGCCTGCAGCCATGTCCCAGGGCTGAAGCCCTGTTTCCCAAAAACCATCAAAACGACCTGCAGCTACATAAGCCAGATCAAGTGACGCCGATCCGAACCGCCGAATACCCGCAACACTTGGCATAAATTCGGCCATCTCGGCCATGAATATATCATGGCCTTCCTTGCCCAAAAACGGAATCCCCGTAGCCAGCACTGCACTTTCCATTTTTTCACGGCCAGAAACCCGCAAACGGCTGTCGTTGATATAAGCCCCCTGCCCGCGTTCGGCCCAGAACAGCTCATCTGTGAGCGGCGCATAGGTGACTCCGTGCGTGATGGTACCACGCTCTTCTACCGCCACAGTAATCGCAAAATGCGGGATCCCGTGAAGGAAATTGGTGGTGCCATCCAACGGGTCTATAATAAAGCGGATATCATCGCGCTTGCCTTTAACTTCGCCTGCTTCTTCCATAAGAAAGCCAAAATCAGGCCGTACCCGGCGAAGCTCCTCAAATAGAATCTCCTCAGCTTTTTTGTCAGCCATAGTAACAAAGTCAGCTGGACCCTTTTTTGAAACTTGGAGCTGCTCAACTTCACCGAAATCACGGCGCAGATTGCGGCTGGCTTTTGTAACAGCGGCAACCATCACATTAATGAGAGGCGAACGACGGGCCATTAGGGCATCCCTTATTTTTATAGCGCCTGACCATTGGCGGCCCGGCCTGTTGATTTGTGTATCCAGGTATCAGCCATGCCTATTCGGCGCGGGATACATACTCACGTTCGGCTGTAGAGACAATGATCTTGTCGCCTTGTTTTACAAAAGGCGGCACGCCGACTCGCAGTCCATTTTCAAGCGTAGCGGGTTTAAAGGAACTTGAAACCGTTTGCCCCTTTAAAACAGGCTCGGTATCAACCACTTCAAGGATCACCTTATCAGGCAAGGCCAAACCAAGCGGGCTATCCTCATGAAATTCTATACGCACCTGCATACCGTCTTGCAAAAACACGGCATCCTCACCGACGTCTTCTTCGGAAAGTGCTATCTGCTCGTAAGTAATATCATCCATGAAGGTAAAAAAGCCGCCATCAGAGAATAGAAATTTAAAATCTCTTTGTTCGAGGCTGGCCCGCGTTACTTTCTCGCTGGAGCGGAAACGTTCATTCAATTTGGTTCCATCACGCAGGTTTTTAAGTTCAACCTGCAAATAGGCCCCGCCCTTGCCGGGCTGGGTATGGGCGATTCTCACCGCGCGCCACAAGCCACCCTTATGTTCAATCACATTTCCAGGGCGAATATTATTACCGTCAACTTTCATCAGACAGCCTTTCAGAATTCCAAATATCAAAGAAGATAAAGTTGGCGCGGTCTAACAGATTCGCATAGGGCGCGCAATGACAACCCGCTGATTAGATTATTTTGCACCAATCTCCTCAAAAAAAATTGAACAAAAATGATATCGGTTCAGCCAAACCTAATGGTTGCAGAAAATCGCCTGATGCCAGATGGATAGCTACCTATTTAGAGCCGCACCAGGCACCCAAAACCACGGCAAAACAACTTCCCCTACATACAAAACGCCACACAGTTATAAAAAAACATTGCAGGTACAGGCCCAAACCTAAATATTGGCGGGTATGAAACATGCCTTGGGGGGGACGATAAAATGAGCGATCCTATAGATGTCGCAGTTGGACAACGCATTCGGGAATTACGTAAAGAGCGCCGCATTACACAAACTGAACTAGCTAAAGCTATCGGGCTAACTTTTCAACAAGTCCAGAAATACGAGAAAGCCCGCAACCGCATTTCGGCCAGTAAATTGATGCAGATCGCCAATATTTTTGATGTTGATGTCGCCGACTTGTTCGATACTCCCCGAAAACTATTTCCCAATGACACTCGTGAAAGCGAGACATCACAACTTTTGGCCTGTGTTACGAATATGTCGGATGAAGTGCGGCCACATTTTCTAAGCTTGATCGATGCAATTTCCCGCAACCACTAGAATCTGAAACGTGTGTCAAAAAGCCTGTTATTTTTCAAGCGCCTCACCAAATTTTTTAGCGGCTGCAACAGGTCCGTCTCTGTCGTCCCAAATAGCCGCGCACACGGCAACAAAGTGAGCACCAGCAGCTTTTAATTCTCCACAATTTTGCGGCGTAATTCCGCCAATGGCAACACAGGGAATATCGGTAATTTCATCCCATACTGTTAAGAGTTCGGTATCGGCCAAAGCAGCACCTGGCTTTGTAGGGCTGGGGAAAAACGCCCCAAACGCCACATAATTAGCGCCTTGGTCACCCGCGGTGAAAGCCATATCCTTGCTGCCATGGCAAGTAACACCAATATCTTTAGCGGCCCCCAGAAGCGCCCTAGCCGTCGCAACATCCCCGTCATCTTGGCCCAGATGCACGCCGTCTGCATCAACCAAGACAGCAATATCCGTGCGGTCATTGATAAAAAGCGGAACTTCATGAGCATGACAGACCTGCAGCAGAGTTTCTGCTGTGGCAATGATCACATCATCAGCGACATCTTTCAATCGAAGCTGCACACAGTCCACTGCACCTGTTGCTAGCACCGCGTCCAAAGTAAGCGCAAATGCCTGTACATTATCAATATGCTCGGGCGTCAATAAATAGAGGCCACACGCATTGTCGTTATTTGCCATCAAATATAATCCAGTTTCAATTACTCGCATCTTCCCCCCGCATATGCCGTATTTGGCCGCATTCTGCAAAGAGAAGGATTTTTAGGCTATTTATCGGGGGCTGCCATTCCTTAATTGCTGGCCAAACTTTGGCCTTTTGCGCCCAGTACAGCAAAGGCATCGTCAAGACGTTCGACCATCGCCAATTCGCACTGCCTCAGCCAAACTCTTGGGTCATACTGTTTTTTAAACGGCACGCCGGTTTCAGGGTGAACCTGCCACTGAAAAGCCTCAGCATGTGTTTGAACATAACTGCCTATAGCTTTTGAAAAAGCGAACTGGGTATCGGTATCGATATTCATTTTAAAAACGCCGTAACCAACCGCCTCTTCAATTTTCGCTTTTTCCGATCCGGACCCGCCGTGGAAAACAAAGTTGAGAGGGTTCTCACCCGCGGCACGGCTCGTCATTACCAAATCCTGCGATGATTTCAGTATCTCGGGCCGTAGTTTGACATTGCCAGGCTTATAAACCCCGTGCACATTCCCAAACGATGCCGCGACCGAAAAATGGCCCAGCGGACTTAAGAGATCATAAGCCTTCAGAACGTCTTCAGGCTGCGTATAGAGACTTGGGTTTTCAAAATCATCGTCAACGTCTGAACCAACTCCATCTTCCTCTCCGCCTGTCACACCCAATTCGATTTCCAAGCTCATGCCCAGCGGTGTCATGTCTTTCAGCACGCGCGCGCATGTCTCAAGATTATCAGCAATTGGTTCCCCCGACAAATCGAGCATATGTGAGCTATACAGAGGCACACCTTCGCGTTCGATGTTTTTGCGGCTCTCGTCAACCATTGCCTCGACCCATGGCACCAATTTACGGTCAGCATGGTCAGTGTGAAGCACAACGCATATCCCATAGTGCTCAGCCAGTAATTGCACATGACGAGCGGCAGCGACCGCGCCGAGGACTTTGGCACCGAAGCCACCTTCAAGACCCTTGCCCGCATAAAATTGTGCGCCGCTGTTCGAGAACTGAATAATCACATCTGATCGGTTTTTTGCGGCGGCTTCCATGACCGCATTGATCGAATTTGTACCAACCACGTTTACGGCCGGAAGCGCAAACCCCCTGTTTTTGCAGTTTTGAACGAGTGCGGCATAGTCATCTCCAAAGAGGACACCTGGTTTCATGTCTTTTCCTACTTCTATATATTGGGGCTCAATCAAGCGTGTTTTTTCCGCTCTTATTGGCATCCTCTTGATACACAAAACATGCCCGGATCGCAACGGCTGTGCTTGTCCTTAATTCATAGTTAAGAGGTATTCTGTAATCTGACAGCCTAAACTTTAGGGTTCATAACGGATTGCAAATGAAGTCACTGCCACATGGAAAATACCGGCGCCACGTCAGAACATGCTTGTTTAAGTTTTTGGCGTTTCTCGGTCTGTGTTTTATTGCTGCCTGCAGCCCGGATGACGAATCACCAGCGCTTCGATTGGCCAGTAATTATTGGATTGGCTACGAGCCCTTTTATGTCGCAGAGTCGATGCAGCTATTTGACGAAGGATCGGTCCACCTCATCGAAGCTCCTTTCTCATTTATGCTGGAGCAATCGCTGCGGGGTGGCACGGTAGATGCCGCTTCCGTTTCACTTAGCAAAGCGTTTTCTCTTGTCGAGGAAGGTTTTGATATCACGATCGTACTGGTTCTGGATTGGTCTAATGGTGCTGATAAATTGCTTGCTCAGCCCGAGATCAAAACCGTAGCCGATCTCAAAGGCCACCGCGTAGCCAGCGAACCCAATACCGTAAATAATTATTTACTGGTTCGGGCTTTGCAAAAGAACGACATGAGCCTGACTGATATAACGCTTGTTCCGCATGTGAATGAGGCCATTGTGACAGCCTATGAAGCTGGCGATGTCATTGCGGGCTCGGTATTCGGTGCCGAAGTGTCCCGACTAAAAAATGCCGGCGCACATATAATATTTGATAGCTCCCTAATCCCCGGCGAAATCCTGGATGTTTTGATTGTGCGCACACCGTATCTCAAAAAATATCCCGAGCGCGTCGAGCAAATGATCGCGGGATGGTTGAAGGGTGTGAATCTTATCAAAGGCCTGCCTGAGGGGGAAACCAAACCACTGGGCGTACTTTCTGATATAGACTATTCAGAAGCGTCGAATGAAATTCGCTATGCCGCATCAGAGGAAAACATAGCTTTTATGCGGGCTGACGCCGCCCAACTCAGGGCAGTCATACAATCCCGACTAGCTATCAATGGAACTTTCGGCGATGTCCTTAAATCCAGTCGCCCCCCGCCCATTGATACCAGCCCTTTTTATGCGGTGCATGAGCTGGGGGGAGAGTGATGCTCAAAAATATCTCGCTTCGTCACATGATTCCGTTGATCTTCTTTTCTGGCAGCTTGTTGCTGGTTGTCTTTTTCTATGTAATAGGGCTGCCTGCAGCTCAGCAAAAAGTCGCCGAACTTAGCAAAAGTGAAACCCACAAACTTCTTTTGGCGCAGCAGAGCCGAATCATAGAATTGCTGGTATTGAACGACCCTACGAGACTTAAGAAAGAAATTTTCTTCACGAGCTCTGACCCTGCCGTATGGCGGATGCTCATTCTGGACGAAAGTCAAAAAATACTTTTTTCCAATCGAACCAGGCTGGTTGGGCTGCCATTAAGCAGTACTGAAATCAGCGCGGGCGGCGTGATGATACCGCTGCAACATGCAGGCGTTGACAATATTGTTGTTGCACCACATCCGGGTTCAACAACTTTGATGAACGGTTTTGCGGCCTTGCAATTTAAACGTGATGAAGAATCTTTTAATCTAACGCTAATGATTGTTCGCGATTTCAAACCACTCTCGACAGCCATAGGGAAGATCGCCGCTTTGCCATCACAGATTTTAGCGACAGTTATGTTGATACTCTCCATTTTGGCAATTTTCTTCCTGCGACGACACCTAAACAACCGTCTGAGCCCCCTCCTAAAGGGTGCCGACCAATTGGCGCAGGGAAATATCGAAGCGAGAGCCAATCTAGATGGCGCGGACGAATTTTCACTTATTGGTCGATCCTTTGACCAAATGGCTGACCGAATAGAAAATGACCACCTCGAACTCATTGCCGCCAAAGAAAATGCTGAAAAATCCAGTCTGGCAAAAAATCGCTTCCTCAGCCTTATGAGCCACGAAATACAAACGCCTCTTGCTGGACTCCTGGGGTTTTTTGATCTCTTAAAAGAGACTAAACTTGATGATGATGCTCGGCTCTATGTTCGTTCAGTTGAATCCTCGGCTCGCACACTTACCGGATTGATTGATGATCTTTTAGAAACGAGCAGACTTGAATCAGGTACTATTCACCCAACCTATGAAACGTTCTGCCTAAATTCACTTTTACAAGACATTCTAGATTCGGTATTGCCGCAGTCCATGCACAAAAGTCTCAGTCTAAAAATAACTTCAAATGAAAACGATCCCATTTGGATCGAAAGCGACCCTCGTCTTTTTCGGCAGATATTGATGAAATTACTTGGCAATGCTGTACAATTTACTGAAAAAGGAACAATAACAATCGCCGTGACCTCTAAGCCGATAGACCTGCATCACACTGCCCTTTCCATTGATGTTACCGACACAGGCATTGGCATAGCAAAAGATGAAACAGGCAAAGTGTTTGAACGGTTTTTTAAATCAACAGACATACGTGCTCAGGTCAACCCCGGGCCCGGTTTAGGGCTAGCAACTAGCCGTGAGCTTGCAGAAATATTAGGCGGCAGCATCCACATAAGCAGTAGCTTGAACCAAGGTTCCACTTTCACCTTCAATGTTGAGGTCGCGAATTCAACGGCACCAAACGATTTTAATTATGCCGCTTTATCCGCACGCGAACAGAAAACTCTGAACATATTGGTTGTTGAACAAGCCGAGATAACACAAAAACTAATCACCAGCATTCTGGGCAAATGGGGCCATAGTACCATTACCTGCTCGCGCTCAACCGATGCTATTGGCGAAATGAAGGCCCGATTGATTTACCCGAATAAAACACCAGTCAATCTCATAATCATAGACCTGCACATGTCAGGTCTCAACGGCATCGAAACAATGCAAGAAATTAGAGGATTAGACAGCAAATTTGCTCACCTACCCATTATTGCCACTTCGACGCAGTGCGATCAGGCCACTATTAATCGGTGTCTCGCTGCTGGCTTTAGCGGCTTTGTCGGCAAGCCTCTAAACCGCGCCCAATTAGCAGACGAAATTTTCAGGTTGAGCCGTCTCCAGCCAGAAAGCAGTCAGTGATATGCCCGGGCGCGTTGAAGTATCACTTGCGGCATTGCTGCTAACCTAGAGCAGCTAACCCCGGCAACGTTTTCCCTTCCATCCATTCTAAAAAGGCCCCGCCTGCCGTTGAAATGTGAGTGAAACTATCTTTAACCCCAGCATGTGCAAGCGCCGCTACCGTATCGCCTCCACCAGCCACTGTTAACAGCTCACCGGCACCAGATAGTTTGGCGGCAGCCTGCGCCAAAGCAACAGTTGCCGTATCAAACGGTTCCATCTCAAACGCGCCTAGCGGCCCGTTCCAAACGAGCGTTTTGCATTCAGCCAACACACCGGCCAAAGCCGCTACAGTAGCTGGGCCTGCATCAAGAATCATCTCGCCTGGCTGCACATCACCCGCCGCCTTGATTTCATTCGCAGCGTACGCCTTAAATTCTGTCGCTACCACAACGTCGCTGGGTAGGTGAATGGCACATCCGGCAATTTTGGCTTCTGCCAGTATTTTCAGCGCAATAGGCTTTAGGTCTTTTTCGCAGAGGCTGGCACCAACATCGTATCCTTGCGCATACAAAAATGTATTGGCCATGCCGCCACCGATTATTAAATGATCCACCTGAGCAACAAGATTTTCAAGAACAGCAAGTTTAGATGAAACTTTGGCACCGCCGACCACGGCTACAACGGGTTTAACTGGTGTTCCCAGCGCCTTTTCGAGTGCCATCAGTTCAGCTGCCATGGTTTCGCCTGCCGCTGAAGGCATAAGGTGCGCGATCGCCTCAGTCGACGCGTGAGCTCGGTGGGCACATGAAAAGGCATCATTCACATACACGTCACCAAGTGCTGCAAATCTTTTGGCCAAATCAGGATCATTCTTTTCTTCACCATCAAAAAACCGGGTGTTTTCCATGACCACCACAGCGGCGTCAGGCAGGACATCGCCCAGCACCGCAAAGCCGACGTTCCGCCCAAGAACAGAGGCCAGAGCTGGCACGATTGGTTTCAGGCTCATTTCGGGCACGATCTGGCCTTTTGGCCTACCAAAATGCGCGAGCAACACCACGCGACCGCCAGCCATTGATACAGCGTCCACGGTTGCTTTAACGGCTTGTAGCCGTGTGTCATCTGTAACCCGGCCATCTGCCATGGGCACATTAAGGTCCACCCGCACAACTGCGGTTTTACCGGTAAGATCACCAAGATCGGAGATTCGTTTGAAGGCCATTTTTTAGCTCCTGAAACAGAAAGGGCGGCCCTGCAGACCGCCCCATAAATCATTGCAAACTTACAGGCTTAACCGAGGGACGCCATTTTAACCGCGGTATCCGACATACGGTTCGAAAAGCCCCATTCATTATCATACCAAGTGAGAATACGGACAAACCGGCCGTCGATGACATTGGTTTGGCTTTCATCGAAAGTAGAGCTATTGGCATTGTGGTTAAAATCGATTGATACAGCAGGCGTATCCTCGTAACCCAAAATCCCTTTCATACTACCTTGTGACGCGGCTTTGATCGCAGCGTTAACTTCATCGACCGTGGTATCGCGGCCCGCATCAAATTTCAGGTCAACCAACGAAACATTAGGCGTTGGCACCCGGATTGCAGAACCTTGTAATTTGCCAGCAAGCTCAGGCAGAACCAAGCCAACGGCTTTCGCTGCGCCCGTAGATGTGGGGATCATCGACATAGCCGCCGCGCGCGCGCGGCGCGGATCGCTGTGCAATGTATCCAGCACAGGCTGGTCGCCCGTATAGGAATGGATCGTTGTCATGTAACCACGCTCAATGCCGATCAAATCATTCAAAACCTTGGCCACAGGTGACAGGCAATTTGTGGTGCAAGAAGCATTCGAGACGATCACATCCTCTGCTGTTAGATCGTCGCTGTTTACCCCGTAAACCACCGTACGATCAGCATTTGCGCCCGGCGCGGAGATCAATACTTTTTTTGCGCCTGCAGTAAGATGCATCGCGGCTTTTTCGCGCGCGGTGAAAATGCCGGTGCATTCCATAGCCACATCAACATTTTCTTCCGCCCACGGCAGTTCCTCGGGATTGCGGATCGCCGTTACACGGATACGGTCCCCGTTCACAACTATATGGTCGCCGTCAATACTTACATCACCACCAAAGGGCCCATGCACGCTATCGCGTTTCAGCAAATATGCATTCATTTCAACGTCACCGAGATCATTGATCGCAACAACCCTGATGTCTGTGCGGCCACTTTCATAAATAGCGCGCAGCACATTGCGGCCAATACGGCCAAATCCATTAATTGAAACACGTACAGTCATCGAACAGGTCCTCCAGTCAGTGTGTGGGCAAATAACTTAGCCAAAATTCAATGCGTTTTTTCTAAAGCTTCTCACGAACCGCTGCAACCAGCGCGTCCGCCGTAAGTCCAAAATATTCATAAAGTTCATCCGCTGGCGCTGAGGCCCCAAACGAATTGATGCCAATATTCACGCCTTTAATACCAGTATAGCGCTCCCAACCAAAAGTGGTGCCTGCTTCAATCGAAGCCTTCACAGTGCCCGATGGCAATACAGCGGCTTGATAAGCTTCGTCCTGCGCATCGAAAAGTTCGGTACAGGGCATGGATACCACGCGTGTGGGCACGCCGCTTGCCTGTAACTGTGTGCGGGCGGCGGCAGCGATTTCAACTTCGGAGCCCGTGGCAATCAGCACCACTTTGGCATCTCCGCCTTCGGCTTCGTGCAAAACATAGCCTCCTTTAGCGCATAGATTCTCATCGGTGTGGGTAAGGCGCTGCTGGACCAAGCTTTGGCGCGTGAGCGATAAAACACTAGGTGTGTCCTTGCTCTCAAGCGAAAGGGCCCAGCATTCAGCCGTTTCTACCGCGTCACAGGGTCTAAACACATTCACATTTGGCATCACCCGCAAGCTCATTACATGCTCAACTGGCTGGTGCGTAGGGCCATCCTCGCCCAAGCCTATGCTATCGTGGGTCATTACATAAACAACGCGTTGTTTCATCAGCGCAGCCAGCCGGATTGCCGGACGGGCATAATCTGTAAACACCAGGAATGTCCCGCCGTAAGGAATATGCTGACTATAGAGAGCAACGCCGTTCATCGCAGCACACATGCCAAATTCGCGGATACCATAATACATATAGCGGCCAGAAAAATCATCAGCCGATATGGGCTTCATTTGGCTGGTTTTGGTGAGGTTTGACCCAGTCAAATCGGCCGAACCGCCCAATGTTTCAGGCACAACTCCATTAATGATTTCAAGTGCCATCTGGCTGGCTTTACGCGTCGCCACCTTAACCGGTTTTGCCACGAGGGCGGCTTTATAGTCATTGATTGCGGCCCTAAAGCCTTTGGGCAGATCCTTATTCAGGCGGCGTTCAAAGTCTTCCCTCACGAAGGGCTCAAGCGCGTTAAATTTGGAGTTCCACACCGCAGAAAGGCTCGCGCCTGCGTCACCAACTGCACGCCATGCAGCCAACACATCGTCCGGAATTTCAAACGGAGCAGCATCCCAGCCAAAAAATTTGCGGGCGGCGGTTATTTCAGCATCACCGAGTGGTGCGCCGTGCGTTGCCGAAGTGCCCTGTTTATTAGGCGCGCCGTAGCCAATTATTGTGCGACAAGCGATCATCGAGGGTTGATCTGTATCGCGCGCCAAACCAATGGCCACTTCGATGGCTTCTGGATCATGGCCATCTACTGCTTGCACATGCCAACCTGCGGCCTCGAAACGGCCTTGCATATCTTCACTGGTTGAAAGATCAGTAGCCCCGTCAATGGAAATAGAGTTATCGTCCCACAGCACCACCATTTTAGCGAGCCGAAGGTGCCCTGCCATTGATATGGCTTCCTGGCTGATACCCTCCATCAAACAACCGTCGCCCGCAATCACATACGTATGATGATCGGTAATATCATCACCATATTCAGCGTTGGAAAGCCGCTCTGCCAATGCCATGCCAACTGCTGTGGCCAATCCCTGTCCCAACGGCCCTGTTGTGGTCTCAATACCTGGGCATTCACCGTACTCAGGATGGCCCGCAGTTGGGCTGTGCAACTGGCGAAAATTCTTGATATCGTCCATTGTTGGACGTTCGTAGCCGGTAAGATGCAACAGCGAATACAGCAGCATCGAGCCGTGACCTGCCGACAGCACAAATCGATCCCGGTTCGGCCAAGACGGATTTTTTGGATCGAAGCGCATAAATTTGGAAAATAACACCGTAGCGACATCAGCCATACCCATTGGCATACCAGGGTGACCAGAATTTGCCTTTTGAATGGCATCCATGGAAAGCACTCGGATCACATTGGCCATTTTGCGGTGGACAGGGTCTTCATTGTTGGAGATCAAGTCATTCATTCTTATTTACTGCTTTTGGGTTATTTTCTACTTTGGGGGCCAAGCGCGAGCGGCGGTCACAAAATTTGGGTCAAAATGGCGGGGAAGCGCCCGCTAGTCAACACCTGAAACCCTCAATACAAGAGGTTTTGACGAGATTTTAGTTCCTACGCAAGCAGAGTGATTGACTGGCACCCGGCAAACGCCTTATCTTCACGCAGGAATTTAACTGACAACCGTTTTCTGCACGCTTTTTTCTAATGCAGAAGATTAGGGGGAAAGCACCATGTCAGACACCGCAAAAACAAAGGGTCTGGATGCCGCCAGAGCGCGACTCGAGGCAGCATTGTCTGCGCTTACACAAGGTGTTGTGAGTGCACAAGGCACGCTGAGTGCAAGCGCAGAGGTCATGCGCGAAAAAGACGCCCTGACGGAAAGGCTGGTGGCACTGGAGGCTGAAAATTTAAAGCTGCACGAACAAGTGGCGGTCTATGCGTTGCAGCCCAATGCGCAAGCCTTAGAGGCTCGCTACGAAACCCTGCAAGAAGAATATGCCGCAACCAACAGCAATTACCGCATGCTAAAGCAACAGTATGCGGCGTTACAAGATGCTATGGAGGCACGCAGTAGCGCTGAGGCTGGCACAGACAGCACAGGCCAAAACGCGAGCCAAGCCGAAACTGTCCGCCTGAACTCATTGCTTGCCGCCTTGAGCGCAGAAAAAGATACTATGCGGGCTGAGCTGGACAAAGCCATCGCCGAGCTTGAAACCGTGTTGGAGGAGGCGTAAATGGCACAAATTACAGTCACCGTTAACGATAAACATTATCCGCTGGCCTGCGCTGACGGGGAAGAAGAGCGACTGACCAAGCTGGCTGCCTATGTGGACAGCAAGACAAAAGACTTAGGCACCAAGCTTGGTCACGTAAGCGAAGCCCGCCTTATTTTGATGGCCGCAGTGCTGATCGCTGATGAGCTTCATGATACGATCGAGAAAAAAGGCGGTGCCGGCATTTTAAGCGCGCTGAGCGAAAATGACCTCGCAGGTGTGCTGAATGAAGTCGCTGGCGAAGTCGAAGCTATTGCAGAAAAGCTTATAAAGGCCTAAATAGGCAGTGCGGGTACTGCGCTGTACGCAAGATATGAAGTCATCCCCGGGGCTATAAGTTCTCTAAGGGAGCTGGCGCTGGTTCGGACCGTGGTCCTTACAATCTGGCACCCACCTGATTTATCAGGCATCGGAGGATACAAACGTCAACGCGGCAGAGGTGGTCCCGCACCCATCTTTTATACTGAGCCTTATGAAACAAAAATCCGAAAAATCAAAGCTTCGCACCGAAGCTCAGCGTATCCGCGCAGGGGCAGCAGAAATCTGCGGCATGGCGGCAGCTGAAGAGGCGACCAAGCATGGGCTGCGGTTGTTTTCCAGTTTTGAAAAGCACGCCGTTATCGGCGCTTACTGGCCGTTGGGCGACGAACTTGACCCGCGTTTTTTGATAACTGCTTTGGCGCGAGCAGGTTATCGTACTGCGCTACCTGTTGTGACGGCAAAAAACAGCCCGCTGACCTTTCGGCTATGGGGCGCTGGCGACCCGCTGGAGGATGGGTCTTTTGGCACACTCCATCCGGCAGCAGACGCGCCTACGATTGTGCCCAGCGCGCTGTTAGTGCCGCTGTTGGCATATGATGCGGATTGTTATCGACTGGGCTGGGGCGGTGGCTTTTATGACCGCACATTAGCAGCCCACAGTGAAATAAAGGCATTTGGGTTTGCGTACGGCGCGCAAATCGTTGATCATGTGCCCAGAGAAAATCATGACTGGCCGCTGCAAGGCGTGATCACCGAAGACGGCATCATTCTGCCAAAAATTAAAACCGAATAGGCATATATATCATGCGATTATTGTTTCTGGGTGACCTGCTGGGCCGAAGCGGCCGCGACGCTGCTATTAGCGCCCTTCCCGACCTGCGCGAAAAACTAAAGCTGGATTTTGTGGTAGTAAACGGCGAAAACGCCGCCTCGGGATTTGGCACCACCAGCAAAATCGCAGGTCAGGTTATTCAGGCAGGCGCGGATGTGATTTCAGGTGGCAACCATACATTTGACCAAAAAGAGCTGCTAACCATTATTGATAATGATGTGCGCATCCTGCGGCCGATCAATTACCCGCCGGGCACACCGGGCCGGGGCTTTTTCGTTTATGATGCCCCGCGCGGCAAAAAGGTTTTGGTGATCAATGCCATGGGCCGGGTGTTTATGAATGCGCTGGAATGCCCGTTTCGCGCCATAGATGAAGTGCTGAAAAAATACCGATTAGGCGTAGCGGTAAACGCCATCCTTGTTGACTTTCACGGCGAAGCCACATCAGAAAAAATGGCGATGGGCCACTATCTGGATGGGCGTGTTAGCCTTGTGGTCGGCACCCACAGCCATGTACCAACGGCGGATTGCCAAATTTTAGATGGGGGCACCGCCTACCAAACCGACGCGGGCATGTGCGGCGATTATAACAGCGTGATTGGCATGAACAAAGCCGAGCCCATCAACCGCTTTATCACCCGCATGAACAAAGAGCGCTTTTCGCCGGCAGACGGCAAAGCCACGGTATGCGGAACTTTCGTTGAAACCGATGACAGAACAGGCCTGGCTGTGCGTGTTGAACCCCTACGCATAGGCCCCCGGTTGATGGAACATATGCCCGCTGTTTAGGTAGGCTCAGCCTGCATCGGCTCAACTACCAATTGGCATACTGGCTTCCCGGTTTTGTCCCACGGCCCAAACTCCAGAAGACAAGCTGTAAGCTGCAAGGCGAGCCTAACCGCTTGTTGGTTCAAAATAGTCACTCCGAGCAGACTCGTAGGTCAAAGAAACCGGCCCACCACATCTTTGTAGGACCGACTTACTTTTAGCTCAGTCCCGCTTTGCAGCGTTAGGAAACATTCGCCGTTTGAATGAGGTTTTACCTCGCGTACTTTATCAAGATTAACAATAGTTGAACGATGGATACGCTGGAAAATTTTAGGGTCGAGACGTTTTTCCATGGTTTTCATGGTTTCGCGCAGAATATGGGTTTTTTCGGCCACATGGATGCACATATAATCACCCGCTGCGTCGATAAATTCCACATCAGCTACATCAACAATGGATATATGGCCACGGTCTTTGATGCGCAGGTGCGGATCAAAACGCGAGTCTTTACCTTCAGTCGGTCGCTCAAGCAGCGCGGTTAAGGCCTCTTTGGGTGGCTGCTCCATCCTTTCGATCATTTCCACAAGGCGGGCGTTTTGCTCAATGGCGTTACGCTGCGAAATGCTGTCACGTGCGCGCTGCACTGCTTCAAAAAGCCGATCTTCTTCAACCGGCTTCAGTAAATAATCCAGCGCATGGCTTTCAAACGCCTCAAGCGCATATTGGTCAAACGCCGTCACAAATACCACCAACGGAATTTCGGTCTCGCCAACCAGCGAACGCACGACAGAAAAGCCATCAAAGCCTGGCATCTGGATATCCAGAAAAACCAAATCCGGCTTTTGCTGTTTGATCGCTTTAACGGCTTCGCGGCCATTCACGCTGTTGCCTATAATTTCAATGTCGTCAAAGGCCTTAAGGCGAATAGCAAGCCCGCGCGTTGCAAGCGGTTCGTCATCAACCAACAATGTTCTGATATTTGCCATCCGGGTCTTCCTCTTTGGGGAAAGTTTATCTTTAACAGAAGTTTAGATGCGTTTTTCACGTTCGCAAGGAATTTCAATGAAAATGCCAAGACCAGTGGGTTCCATATTGCGGAAGGAGATCGAATGGTCATCGCCGTAAATCTGTGCGAGGCGTTCATTGGTATTGGCTATACCAACGCCAGAACCCGTTTGGCTAACGATATTTGTTAAGTCCTTAATGCCGGGGCCGCTGTCTGAAAGAACAATCGACAGCCTGCCTGCAGCAACATTAGCAGTCAGCCTGATGGTTCCACCGTCAATCACGGGCGCAACCGCATATTTGATCGCGTTTTCGACCAAGGGCTGCAAAATAAGGCTAGGGATCAGCGCTGTTCTTGCTTTTTCTACTATATCAAACTCCAGCGTGAGCCGGTCTTGGAAACGTACTTTTTCTATATCCAAATAAAGCCCGAGCGCATGCAGTTCCTGATCCAAGGTAACCCGCTGGGTAGGCTGGTTTACCAGTGTATAGCGCAAAAAACTGGAGAGTTTCGTCAGCATGCGATTGGCGTCTATCTCGGATTTTTCCAGCACCAGAGTGGAAATGGCGTTCAGTGTATTGAACAAAAAATGCGGGTTGAGCTGATATCGGAGCATTTTCAGTTGCGCCTGATGCGCCATTGCTGTGGCTTTAAGAACCTGTTCTTTTTGCTCCTGCAGGCTCATATAATAATGATACCCAAAATATATGGTAGACCAGGCGAATAATACAGTCGCACCAAATACGGCATTCGAGAACTGTGCAAGGCCTTCGAACGGCAGCCATCCAGGCATTGTCGCAGCTGCCAAACGCAAACCAATGGACGAATATAACAACCCCAATGCGCCGCAGAACAGAATAATGATAGCCATCAAAAACGGAAGTTTTACCTCCAGTATTCTTCGGTACAGTTGACGCATAATAAGCGTCATTCCTAAGCCAATCAAAACCTCAGCAAGTATTACCATACTGAAATAACGGAGATCAAACCCCGCAGCTACCGCGGAGAACAATCTGACGAACCCGTATCCAGTCCATCCAAGACCCTGGAACGTCCAAAAAGTGTGTTCTTTTGTCCTGAAAAACCATTCCATACTTGGCGGCGCTCCTACTGAATTTTCAGCAGTATGGCGGTCAAGCACCGCATCGCCAACCTTGTTTTTTGTTTTATCGTCCATCAGACGAAACGGAATACATAAATGCCGTCCCGGCGCAGTATCAGAGCCATCAAGGCAATCACAATAACCGTGGCCGGATTTCTCAGGCTGTTTTCAGTAAGTTTCATGTCCAAGTCCGCTGGTGCCCAATATCATTGTCCTCATGCACGGCGGTATGAGCCTCAATTGAACCCAGAGAAACCTGATTGCGGTGGAATGCCCGGCCTTTGCGGTAAATAGCAGGCATAAGTCAGCGGTGGATTGCCGCCAACCTTTCGATACTAAACGAAGGCCATAATATTATTTGGGTTGGGTTTTCTCAGTTTTTGGTTTTTTTTCCAATTCTTCGAATGCTCCCAGCCCGCAACTATTCCAGGCAGAGCCCATGGAATCCAACACGGTGATAATCTCATTTTTACACAAATGCCCTATCGTAGTCCTGTAGGAAAACCGTTCCTCAGACGCAAGACGAGAACATTTCCGTGGAAGCCGATTAAAATAGGCTTTTCTCCCGGGGCCTTTGAAGAAAATCGTTTGATCATCAATAATACTGGAATTCCGCAAACTTCGCAGTGGAACACAGGTTTTAACAATGCCCGTAGGCTGGTATTCAGCTTCGATTTTTGCTAGGCGCTTCTCGTTTTTGCTCAACTTTTTATCATCGGCAGTCAAGGTACCCCCACCAATAACAGCCGCCAAAACCACAATGGTTACAAAATATTTTCGCATCTATTATCCCAGTGCTTGATTCTGGTTAGCATCTTAACAGATACGCCTGAACGTTATCTGAACAAAAAACCGGCTATATTTTAATTTTACAGAAATCCATATTTTACAGAAACCCATCGAGTTCGGTCTGCATCAAAATGCGCAGATCTGCACCCAAATGCGCGAGCGCAATCTGTTCTGTTTTTCCCAGCCGTTCCAGGTTTTCATCAAAAGCAAGCCCGTGCACCTGCGCGATTTGCAGCAAATAGGCGACAAAAGCATCAGCGCGCGCCCGCAGAACCCATAAAACCGGCACAGGCGGCATGTGGTGGTTTTGGCAAAAGCTGCTGAATTCGCCCGCCAAATGCGGAATCAGAGCCTCGCCAATTCGTTTCACACCAACGCAGAAAGCCTCAAACGGAGGCAATTCGTCAAGTCCGTCGACCATCGGGCTATCTTGCTGACACGATGCAACGGCTTCCAGTTCTTTCACCATAGTATGCAGTGCGCGGTCCAGTGTATCGGCAAGGTTATCGGCCAGCTGTTGCTCGTTGGGCGACAAAACAGCGCGGCCGCTTTTCTCCAGGCCCTTCAAGCTAGCCCCCAGAAAGTCAACAATTGTTGCCTGCTCACGCATCATGTTTACCAAAATCCTTATTGCTGCCACCGCCTGGCAGGTTTCAGTTTCATTGCCCAACGTCATGACAGGCAGGCCACAAACACTGATAGCGAAAAACGGCCCCTTGGGGCCGCTTCTTGTCTCGGTGGCAGCTAGCTGCCACCTTATTTATAAGGAGCGCTTTCCCCGGCTTTTTCCATCAGGCTTTTGCTCTGCTTTCGTTTGAAGAGCTCAAGCCGCGTGCGAACCGGTCGGCGCGGCCAATGGTTATTTTCCACATCAGCGTCGGCTGTTTCAAGAAAAGGATCAAGCGTGATCGACTTGATTTCCTTTTTGCTCATCACCAGCTTGGTTACACTGTTGGGATTGCGCCGCCAAAGTGCCGCTGGCCACCGGCGCACTTCGCTTGATCCATCTGTATATTCAATTTCCACAATCACAGGCATAACCAAGCCACCTTTGTTGGCAAACTCAAGGAAATAGAAGTTATCGGCGGTTTTCAGCAGCTCGCGCTCCCAGTCTTCAAGGCCATCGGCATATTTGGCATATGTCTCCCGGTCCTCTTCCATAACGCTATAGGTGTCGTTCTTGTTATAAAAATCCTGCAATTCAGGCCGCTCAAGTATGCGCCGCGTATCGCTTTTGTGGTTTTGCACCACCATCGAAGAGCCTGCCTCGTCATCACGGTCTTTTTTATAGGCCATTTCAACATCTGGGTCTTTGGTATTCACCGTGCCCCAAGTGACCTTATCCAGCGAAATATCAACATGATCTGTGGTATAAAACCAGCCACGCCAGAACCAATCCAGATCATAACCCGATGCATCTTCCATCGTGCGGAAAAAATCAGCCGGGTAAGGGCGCTTGAACATCCAGCGCTGAGCATATTCACGGAACGCATGATCAAACGCCTCGCGCCCCATCACGGTTTCGCGCAGAATGTTAAAGGCCACCGCGGGCTTGCGGTATGCGTTTTGCCCAAACTGGATCAACGATTCCGGATCAGTCATCACCGGCACCTGATTTTTGCTGATCATGAAAGGAATGATTGTCTCGGGCGAGCCGACATTGCCCGGCCAGCCTTCTTCCCATGCCCGCTGTGCCAGTGACTGCAAGAATGTATTGAAACCTTCATCCATCCAAAACCAATCGCGCTCAGGTGTATTTACGATCATGGGGAAATAATTATGTCCCACTTCGTGGATAATCACGCCAAGCAAACCGTATTTTGTAGCCCTCGAATAAGTGCGCGTGCCGTCTAGGTGCTGAGTGGGGCGCGGCGGATTAAAACTAATCATCGGATATTCCATACCACTGGTAGCCGAGTTGATCGACTGCGCCACCGGATAAGGATAGGGAAATGTATATTTCGAATATGTTTTCAGCGTATGCACGATGGCTTCTGTTGAATATTTATCCCACAGAGGCATGCCTTCTTCGGGGTAAAACGACATCGCCATGATGGTGCGGTTATCTTGCTGTTGCTGATACCCCATCGCATCCCAGACAAATTTGCGTGACGAGGCAAAAGCAAAATCACGTACCTTTTTTGCTTTAAATTTCCAGGTTTTTTTCGCCGTTGATTTTTCTGCCTGATTAGCCAGTGCCTCGTCGCGGCTAACGATAAAAACCGGACGCTCTGACGTGCGAGCGGCCACTAATCGCTGGCGTTGCTCTGCCGTTAGTACATCCTTGCCATTTTGCAATTCGCCCGTGCCCGCGACAATATGATCTGCGGGAACAGTGATTTCCACATCGTAAGTACCAAATTCGGTTTGAAATTCGCCCAGCCCATAAAAGGTGCGGTTATTCCATGCCGCAGCATCTGTGTAGCCGGCAATGCGCGGATACCACTGGCCCAGATTATAGATATTATTGCCGTCACCTTCGAAATGATCAAAACCCGAGCGCTTAATCGGTATCTTCTTCGATTCGATGATATTATATGACCATGCAATGCCAAGCTTGGTGCTGGCACCTGCCTTCAATACCTTGGGCAAATCAACGCGCATCATCGTACCAACAATGCTATAGGGAATAGCTTTGCCACTGCCGTCCGTAACAGAAACAATTTTGAAACCGCCGTCAAACTCCTGTCTGTATTTTTGGTGCCGCAGTTCACTAAACGACATGCGCTTGGTATTATTGGTGGGTTGAGTAAGAAGATCATCCGAATGTTTGGCAAAACGGTTCTGATCTAACCGCACCCAGATATACGTTAACGCATGCGGGCTATTGTTTTTGTAAGTGATCATTTCCGAACCGGTGATCGACTGATTGTCATCATCCAGTTCAACTTTGATTTTATAATCACTTTGCTGCTGCCAATATCCCGGCCCGGGCTGGCCAGAAGCTACGCGCTGATCGTTGGGTGTGGCCCAGCTTTCATCAAGCTGGCGGAACTTATCCTCGTGATCTTGTTTGGATTGTTTGATCTGCGCATTGGCTGTGCCCACCAGCAAAGTCAAACCCAGCAAAACTACAAAAAACCGTTCCATTCCATTGATCATTGTACTTACCCTTTTAAGAAACCTGCCCTTTTTAGCAAAACTGCGCCAGTAGCCCATACCCAACACACTATTTGTCCGCACGATAGCGGCGCCCATCACTGTTGGCAATTCCAGTGACAAAATAGTGACGTTATGCTGCAATTTTTCCAAGCTTGAAAGGCCGCTTCCCTTTTCTGAAAACAGCCCTTTTTTGTCTTAATAACTGCTGCACCGGCGCTCGCCATCACCCGACCTCACCGGCATGTATAATCCGGTGGGTGGGATGATCTATTGGGCTAATCCCTGTGAGATAGCGAGAGCCTGTGCAGCCTCTTTAGGAAGACCTAAAGCGACTTTACGATACCTTCGACCATTTTTTTGGCGTCAGAAAATAGCATCATTGTATTGTCGCGGAAGAATAGTTCGTTTTCTACACCAGCATAACCGCTACCCATCGAACGCTTGATAAACAGCACCGTCGCAGCTTTTTCCACGTCCAAAATTGGCATGCCGTAGATGGCGCTGGTTTTATCGGTTTTGGCAGCCGGGTTGGTAACATCGTTCGCACCAATCACAAACGCCACATCAGCGCCCGCGAATTCGCTGTTGATATCTTCCAACTCGAACACTTCATCATAAGAAACATTGGCTTCGGCCAACAGTACATTCATATGCCCAGGCATACGGCCAGCCACCGGGTGAATAGCATAAGATACGTTCACACCAGCTTCCTTAAGCATATCCGCCATTTCTTTAAGCGCATGCTGCGCCTGCGCCACCGCCATACCGTAGCCCGGCACGATAATCACCTTGCCTGCGTTTTTCAAAATGAAAGCTGCATCCTCGGCAGAGCCCTGTTTTACGGGGCGTGTTTCTGCCGTGCCGCTGCCTGCTGCTGCACTGTCATCAGCACCAAAACCGCCCAAAATTACCGAGATGAAACTACGGTTCATTGCCTTGCACATAATATAAGAAAGGATGGCACCAGACGACCCCACCAGCGCGCCGGTAACAATCAAGGCCGTATTGGCAAGCGTGAAACCAATGCCAGCCGCTGCCCAGCCCGAATAGCTGTTAAGCATCGATACCACCACCGGCATATCCGCGCCGCCGATTGGGATGATCAACAAAAATCCGATCAGGAAGGAAACAGCTGTTACCACCCAAAACATATTGATACCCGCAACCGATGCGTTTTCATCCCTTGCAAACCAAGCGATACCGCCAATGATTACCACACCCAAAACAATGTTGATCAGATGCCGGGCAGGTAACATAATCGGCGCACCCGACATAATGCCTTGCAGCTTGGCAAAAGCGATGATCGAGCCCGAAAAGGTAATGGCACCAATGGCAATGCCGAGCGACATCTCTATTTTCGAGGCCATGAACATAGCACCGTTTGCATCAGTGATACCAAAAGCAGTCGGGTTTAGAAAAGCGCTTCCCGCCACAAAAACCGCAGCCAATCCCACAAGACTGTGAAAAGCTGCCACAAGCTGCGGCATCGATGTCATTGATATTCTGCGCGCGGTGATAAAACCAATCACGCCGCCAACTGCCAGCGCACCGAGTATCCAGTCATACGACATCACATTAGGGCTCATCACTGTGGTGACGACGGCGATAGCCATGCCAACCATGCCATAAACATTGCCTTTACGGCTGCTTTCGGGGCTGGAAAGCCCCCTGAGCGCCATGATGAAAAGAATAGCTGCAATCAGGTAAGCAACAGCTGTGAAGTCCACTTGAAATTGCGTCATCTGGATGCCCCCTATTTCTTTTTCTTATACATGGCGAGCATGCGGTGGGTCACCGCGAAGCCACCAAATATATTCACGGCGGCGAGCGCGATGGCGATCGCACCCAATATTTTTGAAATACTGGCACCTTCCGGCCCGGCAGCCACCAATGCGCCGACAATAATCACACTGGAGATCGCGTTAGTAACCGCCATCAGCGGGGTATGCAGCGCCGGTGTTACCGACCAAACCACATAATAACCAACAAAAATTGCCATCACAAAAATAGTAACCTGCTGGATGATTGGACTAACTAATATGTCATGCATTCTATTTTTCCTCCGTCAGGCGGGCATTTACGATTGCGCCGTCTTTGGTCACAAGTGAGTCTGCGACAACCTGATCTTCAAAATCAATTTCCAGCGCGCCGTCTTTAACGTGCGGTGTAATATAATGCACCAGATTACGCGCATAAAGTGCTGAGGCATCGGTGGCGAGGCGCGACGGCACATTGCGGTGCCCGACAATTTTAACGCCGTATGCCTCGACAATTTCACCGGGTTTTGCCAGCGCACAGTTGCCGCCAGCCTCGACCGCCAGATCAACAATCACACTGCCCGGCTTCATTGATTTCAGCATATCCTCAGTAATCAATTTGGGTGCTGGTCTGCCCGGGATTAGCGCCGTTGTAATGACAACATCCTGCTTGGCGATGGTCTCGGCAATAAGGGCCGCCTGTTTGGCCTTATAGTCGTCGCTCATTTCTTTGGCGTAACCACCAGATGTTTCTGCTTCTGCCGTTTCTTCGTCTTCAACCATCACAAATTTGCCGCCAAGGCTTTCCACTTGTTCCTTGGTAGAAGGCCGAACGTCGGTAGCACTGACTACCGCACCTAAACGCTTTGCTGTCGCAATGGCCTGAAGGCCCGCGACACCTACGCCCATGATCATGACTTTGGCCGGTGCAATCGTGCCCGCAGCTGTCATCATCATAGGGAAGGCCCGACCAAACTCTGAGGCAGCATCAAGAACGGCTTTATAACCCGCCAAATTCGATTGACTGGAAAGCACATCCATCGACTGCGCCCGCGTAATGCGTGGCACAAATTCCATCGCCACTGCCATTAGGCCTGCATCCGCGTAGGCCTTGATCCGGTCTTTTTCAACAAATGGGTTCAATACAGCCAACTGCAAAGCGCCTTTTTTAGCTTTTGCGGCATCAGCCCCTTCAATGCCCTGTACCGAAAATACCACATCAGCATCCCCCACGGCCGCCGCCAAATTGGCGGCAATCGCCGCGCCAGAGATTTCAAACGCGCTGTCAGATATAGAGGCGCCTGCCCCTGCACCGGCTTCAACCACAACGTCAAATCCAAGCGCTGTGAGCTTTTTCACTGTTTCAGGTGACGCTGCCACACGCTTTTCTGCGTCGCGCTTTTCCCGAATGACCGCCAATTTCATGAGTAGTTCTCCTAGAAATAGGTGAAAATATATAGGCTAGAATTTGTCAGGCATCAGAGCATTTTCATACGAAGGCAATGCCTTTCCTGCTAGCAACTTAAGCTTCGCCAGTCAAAATTAGCCTAAAAGCCAAATTGAGCAAGAAGATTTCCCCAGGCTACCCAAAAACGTCAAATTTTACTCCAATTTTATCATTACCATTTTGTTAACGAGTGTCCTGAAATGATACACCCGCCGGAACAAGTGATTCGGCTGTAAGGGAACGTGGCATGAACGGCAAACGCGTACTAATTGTTGAAGACGAACTAACACAAATCGCGCTACTGGAGGGCGTAACTTCACGCGCTGGCTTCAGCGTGGAAAAAGCTATGAGCGGGGACGCTGCGGTGAAACGTCTTGCAAACAAAATCGCGCCAGAAATTGACGTTGTTTTACTTGATCTGGTAATGCCCGGCATGAACGGAATTGAGGTTCTGCAGGCCATTCGCCCGAGTATGCCTAACTTGCCGGTGGTGATGCTCACATCGCAATCTTCGATCAAAACAGTCGTCGAAGCGATGAGCGCCGGGGCAAATGATTTTATTGTTAAGCCCGCTAGTGCCGAACGTATTCGCACTGCTCTTGCCGCCGCAATTGAAGCTACAGCCCTTGTCGGCGAAATTGCACTCATAACAGAAAACCTGGAAACGGTCGGTTTTGAGAATTTGATAGGCAACAGCCCTGCGATGGAAGAAGCGACCAAGCTTGCAAAAAAAGCTGCGCGCGCGTCTATCCCAGTATTAATCGAAGGTGAATCCGGCGTAGGTAAAGAGGTCTTTGCACGGGCTATCCATAGTGCAAGTGACCGTTCAGGCAAACCATTTGTGGCAGTGAACTGTGGGGCGATTCCTGAAAATCTTGTGGAAAGCATCCTTTTTGGCCATGAAAAGGGTGCCTTCACCGGAGCAACGGAAAAACGCCAAGGCAAGTTTCAGGAGGCCGACGGCGGCACATTATTTCTGGACGAAGTTGGGGAATTACCACTCGATATTCAGGTCAAGTTACTTCGGGCCCTGCAGGAAAAAGAGATTGACCCCGTCGGGGGCAAGCAAAGTATACAGGTTGATATCCGGGTTATTTCGGCTACAAATCGCTTGCTGGCCGACCATGTGGCCGAAGGCGCTTTTCGTGAGGACCTGTTTTACCGATTAAATGTATTTCCAATCGTTGTCCCCCCCCTAAGGCAGCGCAAAACCGACATTCCGGCCCTTACCAATTATTTTCTTGCCCAAATATCCCATATGGAAGACCTTCCGCTGCGCAGTATTTCAGCGGGTGCGCTCGCTGCCGTGAACTCCTATGATTGGCCTGGCAATATCAGGCAGCTCCAGAACGCACTTTTTCGCGCAGTTATTCTGTCTGAAACCGGCACACTATTACCGGCAGACTTCCCTAACCTTTTTGTATCAACAAAGGGGGCACCCAAGTCGCCGCCTATGGTCAGCAATGCTGCAGCAGTATCTGTCGCGCAGGTCGAAGCCGATCACAGCAATGCCATATTGCCGATGCAAACTAGCGATGGACACTTTCGCAGGCTCGATGATCTGGAGGCATCAATCATTGCAGCCGCGCTGGTTCGCTACAACGGAAAAATGGCGGAAGTTGCACGCAGGCTTGGCATGGGACGCTCAACATTGTATCGAAAAGTAGCGGAGCATGGACTTGATACATAAGGCGGAAAAATGGCAGAGAAATATTCATGATTGGCGTTTTCGATTCAGGTTCGGGCGGAGTGACCATACTGGAGGCTTGCCGCGAGCGATTACCCGAACATGATTTTCTCTATTTGGGGGACCATGCTAATGCTCCCTACGGCCACCGTAGCAACCAGCAAATCGTTGATCTGACCAAAGCTGGCGTCGACACCCTCATGCAGGCTGGATGCTCGCTGGTCTTGCTGGCATGCAATACAGCGGCAGCCGTTGCGCTCCGCACACTGCAACAAAACTGGCTACCCGACGCGCACCCGGACAAACGCTTGCTCGGTGTGCTTGTGCCCATGGTTGAAGCATTGACCGGCGTACCTTGGTCGCAGGAATATCCACGCACAGAAATTTTGGCACCCAAAAATATCACGCTGTTCGCCACCCGAAAAACTGTAGAAAGCGGGGCTTATGCTGATGAAGTTGGTAAGCGTGCGCCGCATCTAGTGCTAACACAGAAAGCCTGTCCTGGGCTTGTCGATGCCATTGAGGGCGGCGCGGGTGAGGCCCCTCTTAGTGGGCTGGTAGCAGGTTACATCGGCGAGACACCGACGCACGCGTTGGATGCTGTTGTGCTTGGATGCACACACTTTCCGTTGGTTAAAAAATATTTCGAGCGCGCGCTACCACCTGGCACTCCGATCTACTCACAGTCAGAAATTGTAGCGGCGTCGCTTGTTGATTATCTAACAAGACACCGAGAGTTTGAACAAAAAGGGAGCGGCAAAGTTGGACTGTTTACAACGGATAAGCCCGAAGATGTTCAGGTAGCCAACATCCACTTACCTCCTGAACTCCGAAGTTTTGAGCCCCTGCTACAGCGGGGTCAATAACCGGCTACACCTGCCCATGAATGAGCCGGTGCAGCGACGGCGTAACCGCATATTTGGCCTCAAAAGCTGAACGAAAACCCGCTTCGGACTTAAAACCAACCGCATGTACCACCACTTTTACCGGAACTTTGGCTTCCAGCAGGCCTTTGGCTTTTTCCAACCGCGCATTTTCGATAAACTTCGAGGGCGTAAACCCCATGTGGTCGGTGAATTTTCGGTAGAAGGTGCGCTCGGACATGCCTACAAATTCCGCCATATCTGCAACACGAATAGAGCAGTCTAGCCGCTCCTGCACCCAAGTAACCACCCCAGAGAACGTGCCTGCCGCTGCAATTTGCGCATCAAGCAAGACACTAAACTGGGATTGGTTTCCGGGCCGATGGGCATATACGATAAGATGCCTTGCAATCTGACCCACCATATCGGCACCCAAATCTACCTCTATCATAGCCAGCGCCATATCAATACCTGTTGTCACACCTGCCGAGGTCCAAGCGCTGCCGTCAACCACATACAGGGCATCTGGCTGCAAAGCCACCTGTGGATATAGTGCCCCCATCGGCTGGCAACCTGACCAATGAGTTGTTGCTTTTTTTCCGGCAAGCAAACCAGCACTCGCCAAAACAAAAGCGCCCGTACAAATGGAACCAAAGCGCTCTGCTTTTCTAGCGGCTTGCCTCAACCATTTTTTCATCACCCTTTCGGCGCACGCCTTTACCAAATCCACTTTCAAAGCGCCCACAACAAGAACAGTGTCGTGGGCAGCCAGAGTAATCTCGCCGCAGGCTTTACTAAGAATGTTAGCGCCCGACACACTTCGAACGGCTCCGCCCTCAGTCGATACGACCTCAATCTCATAAACACCCTGCCCTGCCATCGCGTTTGCCGTGGAAAACACAGACATCGGCCCTGACATATCCAGCAGTTCAAAACCATCATAGACCAAAAATAGAATGCGGCGTCTTTTATACATTGGCAGAATATAGTCGTTTTATGTCATTTCTACAATATCAATCTCGCTCTACAAATCTTGCGAAGCATACAGGTCGCCAGTCCAATCAGAACCGACGAAGCCGCGCAACTAAAGGAGCAATACAATGAAAAATTCGTTTGGGAGCCTGAGCTGGCTTGACCGCACCAACGGCAAAATGGCTTGGCATAACCGCCTGACAATGATTGCCGAGGGCATACAAGCCAAAGCTGTCCGTAAAAACAACATCTCTGCCGGACGCAAGGTTCGTAACATTGAAGTCGCTGAAATCATTCCACCAGACAGTGCCCTCACTCGGGAAGCCGTCGCACTGTGCGAAGAGGCGAGCGAACCATTTCTTTTCAATCATTGTCTACGTGCATACTTTTGGGCGCGCCTTCTTGACGATAGTTCCGTAGCTTTTGATGATGAGGCCGTTTTCGCTTCCTTCATGCTGCATGATATGGGGCTCACCAAAGGCTACCGCCTAAAGCCGAATTCGACGCATTGTTTCACGTCTGTAGGCGCGCATATGATGGAGAATATGGCATTAAGATACCAATGGTCAGACAAACGCGCCGCGATGGCCGCGAATGCCATCGCGCTTCACATCAATGTTTCAGTCGGAGAAAAACACGGTCGGGAAGCCCAATTAATACGTTTGGGTTCTGGATGCGATGTTGCAGGTTTGGGTATCGAAATTTTGGCGCAGGATCAGATTGATACTATCGTTGCGCAATACCCACGCCTCGATCTGAAGAAAAAAATCGAAGCGCCGTTGCTATACGAAGTCGCTGAACGCCCGTGTTGCCGCATGGCTTTCATGCACAAAAGGCTAGGGTTTGGCCGTCTTGTCCAGACTGCGCCTTTCAGCGAATAAAGCTGTTACCCAGAGGTCCAGCCTCTGGGCAAATCGGTACAGCGTTAATCGCTTGCTGGTTGGCCGTTGGCTGCCTTCAGTTGCATGGAAATACACCCCCAAAAGGGCTCCCAAATTTTACCGGCCAGCAAGGTCCGCGCTTTTATGGCCACTATTTTCATTTATCATGGCTTGGCTAGCCAACGCTCAGCACGAATTCATTTTGGCTTTACATCGTCTGTTTCCTCGGTCTCTTTATCAGGAACCTGCTCTTCGACCCCCACTTCACCTACACGCATCTTGCGGTCACGGCGTTCTTTCCTGTGCAAAAACTCAACGACATGTGCAGGGAAACGGGTCCCGCTCATATTATGGCTTTGCATCATACCTATCCAGGCAGATGCGATAGCCCCACCCTGTTCGCCGCCAGAGCTGGCCCCCGCGCCCCCCGCGCCGCCTGATCTTATCGCACCTAACAGCGCGGCGCCATTGGTATTGGCCGCTGAGCCAGTCCCCTTATGCCCTGCATAAAGATCGGCGATATCCCAGTTCTTCTGTTTTACCTTCACCTTAATACCCGCCGTAACCTGCTGTTGAAAACGGGGTTTGGCATATGCATGAATGTGTTTGCCTACAGCAGCTTGAAAATCAGGAAACAGAGCTGCGTTGGTCTCATACAACACTGATACCTGCAATTTTTTATTTCGCACCCTGGCTCCACGATTTGAATTGACAAATTCGCGGGCATTGTCTTCCAGCTGCTTCCAGACTTTGTCCCCAGTAAAGGCCTCGTCCCGTATATTTGGGCCGCCGATCACACCCTGAAACAGGCCGTACATGACCAGCGGATTATGAAACTTAGGCAGGATAACTTTAAACTGAATATCGTTTAGCGACAGCGGCACACCGGCCACAGTGATAACTTTCTCTTCCCAAAGCTGCCTCTTGTTGCGAGACGAGTGGAACTTCTTAAGGTTGCTTTCAGGAAAGATTGATACGACCTGCGTAATCAGAGTCAAATTATACAAATTCAACCAATAGGATAGCTGCTCATTGCGGCTCATATCTGAAAGCGGCAAAATTGTCGGTACGGACGCAATATCATCCCTGAGCCTCACCAACGTCGCTAGATTTTCACCCAGATAGGAGTGAAAATCTATACGATTACCTTCAAGCCGAGTAGACTTGGTGCTACCACGCGTAACACGTGAGCCAGCAGCGGGTGGTGCTTTGGTGGAATAACGTCGATCAGAATGGCCCGCCTTCACTACCGTTTGCTTCAGAATAGCCGAAAAATCATCATAATTAATTGAAAGTTTCGAGCCCCGGGTTTCCCCTCGAAACGGTTCTGCTACTATTTGTTCATCTGAATTTACTCCAGCCATTGCTGACCCCATGCCCATCCACAAAAACGCAAGAATGGTCAATGTTTTCTTAAAGTGTACCATTTAAATCCCCCTCAATGATCCAGACGTATCAAAAACGCAGTGTAAACTTTCGTACTATTAAAAAGCAATTATAGGTATATTACAAGACCTAGACCGTCGCGCACCCGCGAGCTGGCCACCGCCTATTGGGAGGCGATTAGAGTATACCCATAAGCCGATGGAGTTTTGCAGGGTGTTCAGATGGCATTCAGAAGCTCATTATACGTATTTCGCATTAGCTCACGTTACATTACATCCGGTGCATCTGGATGACTAGACCTGCAACGATGCAGCGAGGGAGGTCTGACGGGCGAAAGCATCAGAGCAGCTTAAGGATTGAATGGGTTGCAGCGAGGATTATTCATAATGAAGGCGGCCTGCATGCAAGATAAGCCTTTGGTTTTGAATAAAAGGTGCTGCAACTCAAAGTGTCCGGTGCCCCGTTTCTGCAAGACATCCTTTACGGCATGTGTACTGTTGGCTAGCCAGCGGAGAAACCAAATGTATGGGGTGCAAAATTGAAAAAAGAGTTTTTGAGACACTCGTAAACTGATAGAATTTCGAAGCTTACACAGTATGATAAATATTTAGGAAATGGACTGGAGCTCTTCTTGACACACCAGCAAATGCAACAACTTTTACAGCGGGGTGGCAGCGCCTTTCAGCAAGGCAACTTGGTCCAGGCAGAGCAATGTTGCCATGCAATGTTGGCGCAACAGCCAAAAGAACCAAACGCTTTGCATCTATTGGCGCTGGTACTCAAAAAGCAAAACCGTTTTGACGAATCTGTAAATTCCTTTCGTCAAACGTTGTCTGTCCAACCTAACAATGCAGATGTTTTGAATAATTATGGTAATTTACTGCGGGAGATGGGGCGCTATAGCGATGCCATAATAGAATATAAAAAGGCTACAAAATCTCGCCCGGAATTCACGGAGTGCTGGTTCAACATGGCGTTGACCGAGCAAGCGGCAGGTGATCACGCAGCGGCGATCGATACCCTAAAAAAAGCGATTAAGGTCAAACCAAACGATCCACGTTTTACAAATGCCTTAGGTATTTCGTTCAAAGCCTCAGACCTCCTTAAAGAAGCCGAGCAGGCATATGCCTCGGCATTGAATGCTGATCCCAATCACTACCGGGCTCTGCACAATATGGGCGTGGTATTAAGAATGCAGGATAAACAAGAACAAGCGCTTAGCTATTTTATGAAGGCTTTGTCTATTGACCCACAAGTCGCCGAGCTGCGTTATAATTTTGCGAATACTCTATACGAACTGGGACGTTTTGATGAAGCTGACGAAGAATACCGTAAAGCAATTGCATTGAAGCCTGATTATCTGGAAGCGCATGAAACGTTAAACCAATTTTATTGGGAACATGGCAAGCGAGATTTGTTTTCCAAGTCTTATCTGGTCGGCATCAAAAATGTGCCACAATCTGCGGAACTGAGAGAGGCTTATGTTAAATCGCTTGAGCTGTCGGGCGCCAAGGAAGAAGCAGAAAGGGCAATTGATAAGGCACTAAAAGACATTGGCTTGCACGCAGGTTTACTACGCTACAAGGCTAGAATTTTGGCAGAAAACGGTGATGTAGAAAGCAGTCTGAAATATTTTGAACGGGCGGTTGAGGCCGATCCCAATCAACAGCCTATCCGAATGGACCTATCGCGCCTTCTCATTCAGGCAGGATACTATGAGACAGCCCTACAGCATCTGGATGCGGCAGAAAAAATGCAGCCCTATGATCAGGAAATGTGGGCCTACCGCGGCCTGTGTTGGCGCCTTTTGAACGACAAGCGTGAGAGTTGGCTCAATGACTATGAATCATTTGTACAGACATATCAGATTGAAACACCGCAAGGGTACCAAAAGCTGGACGATTTTTTGGCAGAACTGAGACAGGTGGTCAGTGACATGCACGTCACAGAAGTGCGGCCATTGGAGCAGACACTTCGAGGTGGCACCCAGACGCACGGGCGTTTGTTTTTTCGTCCCATACCCGTGGTGCAAAAGCTAAAAGAACAGCTTGAGAAATGTATTCTCTCCTACATCAATACATTGCCTTACGATCCCTCTCACCCGCTTCTCAGCCGGAAGAGTACCAACTTTCGCTTTGCGGGTTCCTGGTCTGTAAAGCTTAAAAAGAATGGGTTTCATGTGAACCATGTGCACCCTGCCGGTTGGATCAGTTCTGCTTTTTACGTAGATGTTCCTCAGAGTGTATGCCAAGACGACCCAGGAAAAGAGGGCTGGATAAAATTTGGCGAAAGCGGCCTTTCACTTGGAGAGGGCCGCGAGAAGATATTTAAAATTGTTAAGCCAGAGTCTGGTACGCTCGCACTATTCCCGTCTTATATGTGGCATGGCACGGTGCCGTTCACTGATGATGCGATCCGCTTGACCACGCCGTTTGATATCGTGCCGATTTAGTCCTTTGAGTGTCGCAATCACCTTATTTTAGGCAGATTATTTGTACCGAAACCAACCTGTAATCGCATAACGCTGGCCAGCAGCATAATTGGCGACATAGCTGACGGCATGATTTTGCGGCACGGTAAAAATATTTAATGCATTGAAGCGCGGCAGATACGCATCGGTAATATCCCAATTTTTATCATAGAACTGCAGAAATCCACCCCAATCCGGATCCCAGACACGCGTAAAATTAAATACAAAGGCAGCGACACGGTACTCGTCAGTGATGTTATCCGTATGAAACTTAAGAAACTGTCCAGGGCCATACCGCGTTGCTTGCGCATCGCCCTTTATAATATCGTTTCGTCCGGTAAGTTCTCTAATGAAGTCCAGTGTCTCGGGCATATTGATAAACTCCAGGACGCGGTCCAGAAGCGGAACTTGATTCCATTTTTCCAAATAGGCATCCAGCATAGGATAGCAATTGTAAGCATATTGAAAACCAATACGAGCCCGATCTGCAATTTCGGTCAAAATTTCTTGCTGTTCGTTTGGCCTCATACGGGCCATAATTTCCGCACGATGATACCGCGGTTTTCCATCAAAATATGCAAAGCCCCAAGGGACTTGTTTTTCAAGGCAGTCAGCGATAGCGGCAGCGCTTTCAGGCTGTAAAATTGCAGGAACATGCAATCTCTTTTTTTCGCTATAGGCTGCGGCAAGCGCATGAACATCCAGCGCTGCATTCAGTGAAAAATGTTGCATCTCAATTTTTTCCTATAAACAGTTAGTCACAAGTCTTTTATCCTATGACAGCATATTGTAAAAGATGGGAACATGATTTTTCCTGTAGACGACAGAGACAAAGTGAAGCAGACACAAGTATCTGCCGATCATCGTCACAAGGGAGTGCTTTAGTGGATATTAATCAGGCACTCAAACGTGCTGAGACGTACCATAGGGGCGGCCAACTCGAGGAAGCTGCCAAATCCTATGAAGCCGTGGTTCGTATTGCATCAGACAATGCTGATGCACAATATGGCTTGGGCACTGCCCTGATGCAGCTCTCCAGACCAACTGAAGCATTGGTCCATCTTGAAATGGCAGCCGACCTCTTGCCGACTGTGCCGGAGTTCTTGTTCAATTTAGCGCTGGCTGAGAAACAGCTTGGGTTAGCTGAGCGTGCAAAAGCGTCTTTGTTGCGTGCGGCCTTTGCTGCGCGCGGCGATGCATATTATTTGCTGCCTATATGCAAGCCAATGATAGAGCTGGGGCTTGCCCAGCAAGCTTTTTCCTATCTTGATGCGACAGGGGACCAAAGTCCAAAAATCAGTCTTTGGAAAGCCCGGGCACAGGGTGCCATGGGCGATTGGGGTGGCGCACTTAAAATTCTCGGTACATTAACCGTGCATTTTCCGGATGATGCCGAAATTTGGCGCGAACACTCAAAAGCTGCAGGCTATCTCAGAGACTTTGATACAGCCATTAAATCCTATTTTGTCTATTTGGATAAAACCGAAGTGGCACCGGATGATTATCTTGCATTCGCGGACCTTTACTTGACGGCCCAGATGCCAAAGGAAGCTGTTGATTACATTCAACGAGCCTTTGATGCAGGTGTCGACAAAGCAGAGGCCCATTTGATTGCAGGTAAATGTGCTCGCCTCGACGGCGATTATGAGGCCTTAAAGAAACACCTTGCCAAAGCCATTGAGCGACGGCCAACTTTTGGCCAGGCTTGGCAATTGCTACTCGAGGTATCTGATCACTCAGAACTTACTGATTTAGCGAGAGAAACCAGCAAATACGCAGAGGATGACAGATGCACACATTGGGACAGATTGCTTCTTGACCTGACCTCAGGGCGGGCTCTTGAAAAACAAGGAAAATATACTGAGGCCTTTACTGCCTTTGAGCGAGGCAATCGCGGTCACAAAGACCTTATGGCCCGGCGAGACCTGGCCTATGATTCCCAGACTCTTGGCATTGAGGGGGATAAAATCAGAGGCCATTTTCCTGTTGGAGGTCAATATGCACAGGCCTCGGCGCGGCAAAAAAAGCAGGCCATATTTGTACTGGGAATGCCACGTTCTGGCACAACACTTGTGGAAAAGATATTGACCTGCCTTAAGGGTGTGCAGGCTGGAGGGGAAAACGAAGCGCTGGAATTTGTTACAACCCAATATTATTGGGATCTGGCACAAGGCAGGTGCCCACCACCAACAGAACTTAGGGCCCGACAGCTAAACGATATGGCAGAGGCCTATTGGCGTCGAAACGCTTTTGACGGCCCCATTATTACCGACAAAATGCCGCACAATTTCAGACATGTAGGATTGATCACACAAATGCTGCCAGATGCCCCAATCCTTTTTATGAAACGCGACCCGATGGACGTATGTCTATCGATTTATTGCCGCCTTTTTCCTGATGCACATCGTTATGCATGTGATCTGGACTGGTTAGCGCATTTTTATGCCGAAAGCGAGCGCCTGAAAACCCATTGGAAGACTGTATTTCCTGATCGTGTGCTCGAGGTGGTTTATGAGGAACTTGTCGAAAACCCAGTAGAAAAAACGCAAGAAATTGCAAAATTTTGTGGTCTTGGATGGCATGCAGGCTGTTTGGATTTTCACAAAAAACAGGGGGCCAGCTTTACGTTTAGCGAAATTCAGGTACGCAAACCGCTGAACAAGGACGGCATTGGCAGGTGGCACCACTATGAAAAACAACTTATTCCCTTAAAGATGGCTCTTGAAAAATATGGTGTGCTGTGAGCGGAAAATTCGCAGTTGATGCCTGGACAACTTATTGGCATGCAAACCGTTTGGATAGCTGCATTTCGAGCGGTGCCGTGCAAGAAAATAATGCACGCAACGAGGCCGATGTCTATGCCTGTTGGGCTGCATTTTTGGACCAGATGCCAGATGGTGCCGCCATTTTGGACTTAGCGACAGGCAACGGAGCTGTATCTATTCGTTTAGCCAAGGCTGCGAAAGATAAAGGAAAGCACTTATCACTTGATGCAGTAGATTTGGCAAATGTGGACCCCGCAAAATACCTTACAGGAAACGAGGAATTCGTTGCCCGGATAAATTTTCTTGGCGGCGTTGATATTGCGGACTTGTCTTTCAAAAATAATCATTTTGACGGCGCGGTATCACAGTTTGGCTTCGAATATGCAGAAACCAGCCGTGCAGCAAAAGAGATGCTTCGCCTGTTAAAACAAGGGGGCAGATTTCAGCTATTGGTGCATCATGTAGACAGCGCTCTTGTCGCACCAAACGTAGCACAAATCCATGAAATTGACTTGTTGCTTGCTTCGGGGGGGGTTGTTGAAAATGCACAAGCCTTTTTATCTGCTGCGGCCTCCGAGCAGGCCAGCAAAATTTTGGTGCTGGAACAATCCGGGGAACAATTATCCCGTTTTTACAACGGTGCATTACCTCGTATCACAGGTGAAATTTTTACGGCTATTGAGCAGCTGGTGGACCGCCGTGACTTAAGTTTTCTGTTGCGCCAGAACGCAGCATCAGACATGCATGCCCGGCTTGGTGCTGAAAGGGAACGTATGCGGCAACTTGGTGAAGCAGCTCTTGATAAAAAAGGTGTTCTATTATTGGAGCAGATACTGATTCAAGAAGGCGCGCGCAACGTTAAAGCAATGGAATTTCGAGTAGGTCTAGACGGCTCGCTTCTTGGTTGGCATGTTTCCGGCCACAAATGACCACGAGGGTCCCTTTGCGCGGTGACGGCGTGAGACACAAGCGGCAACCTGGATGCAATGGGCTCTCATACGAAAGCAAGTATTTTCCAGCTAGGCTTTTGGATCGAATCCTGACCTGAGCCAGCCAGTAATACTATAGCGAGCGCGCGGCGCAAAAGTAGAGACCTGGCTCACAGCGTGGGGTTTTGGAATGGAAAAGACATTAATGGCATTGAAGGCAGGCGTGAAGCCGACTTCAACATTGTCGTTGCCATCAAAAAACTGCAAAATTCCACCAAAATCAGCGCGCCAGTCTGGCGTCAGATTGATCACATAGGCGGCCAAGCGATCCTTCCCGTAGACATTATCATCATGACTAGTTAGGAAATCGCCAGGACTAAAGCGGGTGAGTTGGGCGTCCGCAAACGTGATGTTTTTGTGGCCTGTGAGCGTGCGCATAAAGCCTAAAAATGCCTCGCTGTTTACGAAGTCGAAAATCTCTTCAATGAATGGTTCAGCACAGCACCCTGCATGATAAGCGTCATAAATTGGATAGTTCTCATAAAAATACTGAAAGCCTTTTTGTGCCCCGGCATATGCAGCTATACGCAAATCATTCAGCTGTGTGGGCGCCATGGCTTTGCGCTGTTCCGGGAATACATCAAAGGTATTGATGCCTTGATTCAAATGAATGTCCCAGGCGTCGAATGCCTCGATCTTTCGGAGCAGGCATTCGGCTGCGGTGCCTTCCAAAACTGTCGGGACATGAATGCGACCATTTCGCTGATAGTCTGCGGCAAGCCTGATAAGCGGAAGATTGTTCGATAGAGCAAGATTAAGTGCCGTCATACTAGCCATTCCCAAAAGTACGATTTTCTGCGTCTTAGCCTGAATATCCTGAGTGGTCAAAACTATTAAGCATCTCACATCAACCCGTGCCACATGAGGCCTTATGTACATATTTGGTTGTCTGGCGGGTACGCATGAGAGCGTGTCTCCATGAGCAGCGATCGGCCTTTCTGCTGTGAGGCATCTCTGGCGTCGCTACGGTAATGGGACTACAAATCAACATCCTCCAGATCAGGAATTTTGCGAGCCTGCAACCACTTGTCACGCACATTAAAACTCCGACATATGGCGGCTTTTTCTGCAGTCGTCAGGTCTGGGTGCCAGACTTCAAAAATCAAGACGACCCGCAGGTCATCACTGTCATTTTTTGCTTCATGTTCGAAACTGTCATCGAAGGCAATTAGCGCGCCCTCACGCCACTCTCTCCATTCCTCATCTACCCTGATTTTGCAGCTCTTAGGCACAACTAGAGGCAGGTGCACTGTGATTCCGTGGTTCGACAGGCCAAAATGCGGCGGTATATGTTGATGCGCCTGCAGTAGGGAGAAAAACACTTCAAACGGCGCTTTTCCAAATGCAACGAGGGGGACAAATTCTAGCGCAGCGAGGGTTTTGGGGAATTTACCCAGCAAATCCTCGTTAGGTTGCCCATTCTGGTACAAATCAAGCGCCACCCAATTCATCGTACCCACTATTGGCTTAAACTCTTCGCCTAGCTGCATGTCCGCATCTAAATATGGGCGGCCGATTGATTGCGTCTCGGAGAGGACAGCCATCAACTCTGCTTTGATATCGTCGTATGCTGCCTCAATCGCCTCTGCCCACGGCATCTGTGCACGATCCATATAGCGGATAGGTATAATATCCGGAATATAGAATTCATGTGGCTTTTGATTAGCTACTTTATAGGCTACTGGACCTCCATGGGTTTGCGGCCACTGTGCCCCTAAAATACGGCCACCATTTGATCCCACCGCGACCTGGTGCAGCGAGGCCATTTTTTCGCTGAGCAATATATTAGCCGAGTATGACCGACGACGGGTTTCCTCAGCGACCCTATTATCGAGATGAAGATGGCGGAGGCTGCCATTGAGACTTTGCCCTATTGAATAGAGCTGCGCCGCATTTTCTTTAGCCTCAGAGTTTTCACCCGTTTGGTTCGCTATAAAAAACCCGGCATACAGATAGGCTATCATGTTATTTTTATCGGCCTTCAAGCAGCGCAAATATGCAGAAAGGGCCTTTGAGGTTTCGCCGATCTGTTCCTCAATGATCGCCAGTCGGTACTGAGTGCCAGCGTGTGTGGTTGACAGTGCGCCTAGACGCCGTAACAAGCAAAGTCCGTCTTTATTATTGCCCTCGTCAAAGGCCATATTTGCCAAATACTTAAGAGCCATCTTATGGAAAGGATTATGCCTCAGTGTTTCAGTAAAAAACGCCTTTGCTTCGACCGTTTTGACCCCAGCAACCTGTTCTTGTGCAATTTTCTCGCCCTGTCGAAAACACTGATCCGCCCTCACCGCATTACTCAGTGAAATACCGAGAAAATCCAATCGCTTGCCTCTCCCTGCAAACCAAGTGTCATAGGCCTCGGAAATAACAGAAAGCTGTTCTTGCTCTTCTTTGCTAAGCGCTGGATGCCAAGCCTCGAATATCAAGTTGATACGCAGAGCATCGCCATTGTTGTATGCCTCATGATCAAAACTATCGTCAAATGCGATCACTTTCCCGGCTTCCATCACGCGGGTCTGTTCGCCTACTCGTAGCTTGCATGTGCCGTCAGGCACTTGAATAGGCACATGTACAGTCAATCGGCTATTTGATGTACCGTGATGCGGCACAATATGGGTGCCAGCCTTGAGCAGGCTAAAAAATATCTCAACTGGTTTATCGCCTACACGGCACAGAGGTGCGGCTTCCAGTATCGCCAAAGTTTTGGGGAACTGTTCGATCAGCGATTGGTTGGCTTTGCCGCCATTATATAGATGAACCGCACTCCAGTCACGGTTACCAGCAAGACTGGACCATTGCTTATGTTCAGCCATATGGCGGCCAACATAAGGGGTAGCATTGTCCAAAATCAGGGCTGCCTCAACTTCGGCAGCAATATCGCTGAAAGCGGCCTCAATATCTTTCACCCAGGGTAAGTCATCGCCATCAAACCACGCTTGTGGAGGTAGGGCGGGCAGAAAAAACCGCTCTGGGCGCTGGTGCTCAGCTTGCCAAATTGGGGGTGCTTTTTCATGCAGACGCCAACGCGCGCCCTTCAAATGCCCCGTAAGCGAACCCGCCGAGGCAACAAGGCCTTCTGTGTGGGTTGCCAGCATCTCTATCGCGGACAAGAGTATTTTCTGCATATTTGGTTCTGCCTTGGCAGCCAAAGTCTTTATTTCTGCGGCTGTCATTTGCTGGAGCGCTAGCGAAAGGCAATCCACTGCGAGCGCCATGTCCCCTTCCTGCTGCGCCGCGCCGCCCAAATACAGCAGGTTTGTATTGTTTCCAGGCAACAGTTTGATTGCTTCCTTGAAAGCCTGCGACGCCTCTTCCCATTCCCCGAGATGCATGAGGTTGATGCCTAAACCTTGCCATGCGGAGGACGTTGTATCGTCTATTTTTAGATATTGCCGAATAGCATGGGATGCGGCCTTATGATCACCTCGCCGTGCTGCCCTGGCGCTCAGAAACTGCCATGAGGACAAAGCGCCAGGCTGCAAAATTACTATTTGATTGTGTTTTTGCTCTGCCTTATCTAGTGAGCCGTTGGCTTGTAGATAGTGTGCTTCTTGCAATAAAATTTCGACTGACTGCGCCATTGCTGCTGGTTCCTTTACACGGTCAGCGCCACTTTTAGCTCAACCCCCCATTTTCGACAAGGGCTGCGGCTGAATGCGCGACGTGGTTTGCCTCACTTAAACGCCCTAATTCAAGTCTAAAGCTAATAATTTGTAACGTTCAGCCACAGAAAGATATAGAGTTGAACTGCCCCATAATAAGCCTATGACGTGTACAGCAATGCAAGATACTGCTGCAAATACAGACATTTGCTGCGTCAAAGAATATTATATTTGCACACATCTTTAGTTTAGTTATACAAATCTTACTCTAGGTTATTGCTAATTATTTAGCCCTAAGCGATATACTGAAAGTTCGGAGAATTCTCCCAAGGTTCGACGACGGGTATAGAATAAATAGCGCTTCCAATTTTCTGGAGGCGCTATTTTATACACGCTTTCGTATAAGGTGTTGTTTTACTAAACATTATACGATCACAAGCTGATGCCGGTAACCGCCAAATGTTACGGTCTTTCTGGAGTGGCCCCATTTCCATATAACCGTCCCTGATTGGAATTAAAAACTAGCCTACTGCCTGTTTATTGTCGCGCAAACAAAATCACACGATCGTTTATGAAATAAGTATAGTAAATTGGTACTGACCATACTTATTTCGTGCCTATCATTTGGGCATGTTTATGCCTGTGGTTTATATAACACACCAAAAGTTTATCAATTGAGCCCCCCAATCGAAGGGGTAAAATTTTCTGTCATTAGAACACTGTTTTTGGTTACAGATGATACGTCTTAGGTTTAGGAAGATAAAAAATGAATCAAAAGAGGAAATGCAAAGTGACTAAGGAACTTAAAAAATTGCATCGTTCTGCTCTTATGGGTAGCGCTGCAACCCTTATTGCTAGCTTGGTGCTAGGGGCAACAACTGGTGTCGTCGCACAGGATGCGGACACTGATGAAGATATGGCCCTTGAAGAAGTGGTCGTAACTGGTTCGCGTATCGTACGCCGTGATCTAACGGCACCGTCGCCAATTTCGACGGTTGGTGCTGACGAGTTTAAATTTACCGGGGCTCAAAACGTTGAGCAAGTACTTGCTGCACTGCCACAAACCATCCCGGGCTTTGGTGGTTCTTCAAATAACCCAGGCGATGGTACTGCTACTGTCGATCTACGTGGCCTTGGCGCATCTCGCACACTGGTCTTAGTAAATGGACGTCGTTACCTTCAGTCTCGTCAATCTGGTGTGGTTGATCTTAATACGATCCCATCCTCATTGATCGAACGTGTTGAAGTTGTAACTGGTGGTGCATCGGCTGTTTATGGTTCCGACGCCCTGTCTGGCGTTGTTAACTTCATAATGAAAGACGATTTTGAAGGCGCGCAGGTTTCCGGTCAATACGACACAACGATTAAGGGCGACGCTGCAAAATATAATATTGGTGTTACCATGGGCGGTAACTTTGCAGACGGACGTGGTAACGCGACAGTATTTGTAGAGTATGCCAAACGTGACCAGCTGTTCCAAGGCGATCGTGATTTCTCAACCTTCGCTCTTGGCGAATCCGGCAGTGCTGCACTGCCTGGCCCATCGTTTGGTTCAGATAGTGGTCTTCTTGGTTCTGGTTCATCTGGCATTCCCGGTACCCGTATCTTTGGTGGCCCAACTGTAAACCCATCAGACGGTAGTGCACCATTCTCTCTTGGCCGCTTCAACAGTGATGGTTCTGGCGCTCCATTTACCAGCGCCGATCGCTTCAACTATGCACCCGATAACTTCCTGCAACTGCCGCAAGAGCGTTGGCTGGCGACTGCCATGGCTCATTATCAGATCAATGATAGTATGCGCCTCTATACTGAAGCTACGTTTGTATCAAACAAAGTGCCTCAGGAACTGGCTCCAACGCCGGCCTTTACAACGGTTGAAATCAACCCGGATTCGCCTTTCTTCACTGCTGACGTTCAGGCTGCTTTTGCGTCTTCACGTACCGACACCAATGGTGATGGCGTAGTTGACGGCGACGACAATGCGTTGGCATTTATTGGCCGCCGTATGGTTGAAAATGGATCTCGTCAGGCTCTTGATACTCGTACTGGCTACCGTATTCTTGCCGGCATCCAGGGTGAGTTCGGTGAAGGTTGGAATTATGATCTTTCATATAGCTATGCACGTGTTGATAACTTCCAGTTCCTGAAAAACGACGTTTCTGCTTCGAAGTTTATTCAGGCTGTTGCTGTAACTGATGATGGCACTGCCTGTCAGGATCCATCCGGTGGCTGTGTACCGATCAATATCTTTGGTGCGGGCAATATTAGCCAGGAAGCTGTTGATTTTGTGAAAATCAACGCAACCAATGTTACCGAAATTCAGACACAAAACGTTCAAGCCCTTGTTTCGGGTTCGTTAGGTGATATGACCGGTGCTGGTGAAATTGGTTTGGCGCTGGGTGGCGAATACCGCAAAGACGATTCCGCGTTCACACCGGACACATTCCTGGCAACAGGTGATGTTCTCGGCTTTAACGCCGGTCAACCAACTGTTGGTGGATTTGATGCATACGAAGTGTTTGCTGAAATGATCATACCTTTGTTAAGTGATGCGCCTGGTGCCAAAAGTCTGGAAGCAAGCCTTGCTGCTCGTTACTCAGATTATTCCACTGCTGGCGGTGTATGGTCTTATGCTGGTGGCCTGACTTGGCAGCCAATTGACGACATTACGTTCCGCGGTCAATATCAGCGCGCTGTACGTGCACCAAATGTCGGCGAATTGTTCCAAGGTAACGCAAACGGTTTCCCTGGCGCTACTGACCCTTGTTCCGATGCGCAGGTTCCAGACGCTACTTTGACTGCGCTTTGCGTAGGTACTGGCGTTGCAGTTGGTCAAACGGGTAACTTCACGCAGGCAAATAGCCAGATCGAAGGCATTTTCGGCGGCAACCCGGACTTGACCGAAGAAGTTGCTGATACCTACACTTTCGGTGCAGTAATCACTCCAGAAGCACTTCCAGGCTTCACCATGACGGTTGATTATTATGACATCACGATCAACCAGGCTATCTCGGTTCTTGGTGGCGGTGTTAACAATATTCTGGATATCTGCTACAACGTGGTTCAGGATCTGAACTCGGTTTATTGTCAGGCGGTCACTCGTCGAGTAGACGGCAATGTTGATACTGTGTTTGCGGGTAACGCTAACATCGGACAGATTAAAACATCTGGTCTTGATTTGCAGTGGAGCTACGGCGCGGACGTTGACTTTGGTTTCTTTGATGGCGGTTCGCATCTTGACTTTAGGTTCCTAGGGACGCGCGTATTCAACAACGAAATCACACCTGACTTGTTTGTTGGTACAGTGAATGACTGTGAAGGTCAGTTTGGTAACACATGTGGTACGCCAGATTCGAAGTACCGCTTTAACTTGCGGTCTACGATGGCTAACGGCCCACTAACACTTTCAGTGAACTGGCGTTGGCTCAGCAGCGTTAACGATGATCAGCTCATCAACGGTGACCCAACTAATGTCGTTGTTGCGACTGCAACTGCCGAGCATTATTTTGACCTGTCGTTCACATATAACATCGACGATGATATTCAGGTCTATGGTGGCGTACGCAATTTGTTTAACAACTTGCCAACATTCCTCGGTGATAGTTCTTCACAAGCCAATACATATCCTGAAGTGTATGACGTAATTGGTACACGTCTGTTCATTGGTACTACACTTAATTTCTAGGCCCTACGGCTAGACGGTAGACATAGAAACGGCGGGCTTTGCCCGCCGTTTTTTATGCAAATCAACAAATATTAGCGGTACGCATATCTGCAGTTTCCATATTCCTTATTTTTAAGACTTACCAAATTATTTTTGGACCGCGCCCTCAGAGATACCCTCCAACCATTAGTTCTTTCTGGCCCTCGGAAATGGCAGTCTTATCCAGTCTGCGCCTTTCATCGACTAAAGCTGCAGCCCAGAGGCCCTGCCTTTGGCAAATCAATGCAGTGTTACTCGCCTGCGGGTTCTGGCAGTTGGCCGCCTTCAATCGCATGGAGATAAACCTCCAGCAGGGCTTCCAATTCTTGCCGGTCAGCAATGTCCATCTTGCGCACAGCAATCACTTTGCGCATAACCTTGGTATCGAATCCCACGGCCTTTGCGCCCGCAAAAACCTCTTTGATATCCTCAGCGATACCCTTTTTTTCTTCTTCTAAACGTTCAATGCGTTCAATGAACGAGCGTAATTGTTCGCCTGCGACGCCGCCAGCCTGGACCATGTTCGATACTCCCTTGGAACTTGATATTTGGCGCGCACCATAGCGGCTCGGGCTTGAGCGTTCAATCGCTGAATGGAATTAAAATCAGCGCAAGCATTGCCGACGTTGCAAACCGCTCCAAATTGGCTTTAGGTATGCAAATGGAATTGCTGATATGAACGACATCGCGGATATTTTTATCGTTGGCGGCGGCATTAACGGCGCGGGCATTGCCCGAGACGCCGCTGGCCGCGGACTGAGTGTAGTTTTGGCCGAGAAAGACGATTTAGCGTCCCACACATCTTCGTCCAGTACCAAACTGATCCACGGCGGCCTGCGGTATCTTGAACATTATGAATTCCGCCTGGTGCGCGAAAGCCTGAAGGAGCGCGAAGTTCTACTGAATGCCGCCCCGCACCTTATCAAGCCAATCCGTTTCATCTTGCCCCTTCACCGCGCGATGCGGCCCGCTTTTATCCTGCGTTTGGGTTTGTTCCTTTATGATTATATTGGTGGCCGTAAGCTGCTACCTGCTACCGTTACGGTCAACTTAAAGAAAAGCGCGGCTGGCAAGCCTCTGAAAAGCCAATTTTCACGCGCCTTCGAATATTCTGATTGCACCGTTGATGATGCACGTTTGGTTTTACTGTCTGCCAAAGCTGCCGCCAACAAGGGCGCAAAAATCCTGACCCGTGCAGAAGTAACGTCAACCAGCCGCAAGGGCGGTATTTGGACGATTAATCTTACGCATAATGGCGGAAAGGCAAGTCAATACCGGGCGCGGACGCTGGTGAATGCTGCGGGGCCATGGGTCGATCATATTGAAGGCATTTCGACCCCCACACCCAAAAGTAAAAAGAAAATTCGCATGGTCAAAGGCAGCCATATCATCGTGCCCAAACTGTATGACGGCAAACAGGCCTATACTTTCCAGCATGATGATAAACGGGTAATATTTGCCATCCCCTACCAACGGGATTTTACCCTGATTGGCACCACAGATATGCCGTTTGACGACGACGCCAACGCTGTTGAAATTGAAGCGGCTGAGCGCCAGTATCTGTGTGATGTAACTTCACGTTATTTTGAGAAAAATATTGAACCATCAGATATCGTTTGGGCCTATTCAGGCGTCCGCCCGCTTGTTGATGACGGTGCGGAAAACGCTTCAAACGCGACCCGCGATTATGTGCTTGAATATGATGATCAGGAAGCTGCGCCCATGCTCAGTATATATGGCGGAAAAATCACCACCTTCCGGCGCTTGGCTGAAGAAGCTCTGCAAACATTACAGCCGCATTTGGGCTTCAAGGCTGGAAACTGGACTGAAGGCGCTTCAATGCCAGGCGGCGATATGGGCTACAAAGGGCTTCCCGCTTTTAAGCAAGCAATGCAGCAACAATATAGCTGGCTTGAGGTTGCCACCCTCGACCGGATGGTCGGGGCATATGGCACCTATTTGCCGGATATTTTGGGAGATGCTTCCGCGACCAGTGATTTGGGGGCAGATTTTGGCGCGGGCCTCTCTGAAGCTGAGTTGGTATTTATGAAAAACAACGAGTGGGCGCAAAGTGCAGAAGATGCGCTTTGGCGGCGTTCGAAATTGGGGTTGCATCTAAACGAAACTCAGCGCCAAGTGGTAGCAGCCTGGTTCGAAAAGCCATAACCCCAATATTAGTCGCCGCGAGCAGCTTTGTTTTTCGCCAAACTTTCGTCCATTAATTTTAACTGGGCATCCGTGGCTGGTGACTGATATGCCTTTTTAAAATCACTGTAAGGCATGCCGTAAATGCGTTCTCGTGCTTCCTCTTTACTCAGCTCAAGGCCAGCCTCTGACGCTGCCTCGCTATACCAATCAGACAAGCAGTTGCGACAAAAACCCGTGTGGCCCATCAGGTCAATATTTTGCACATCTTTGCGCTGATCAAAATGTTTTAGCAAACGCCTAAAAACTGCGGCCTCGATTTGTTGCTCTTTTGTCATAGCTTCACTCCTGGAAATGTTTAATAGCACTTAAATCAGAGCGGCTCATGCATTCGTCCAGCAAATCAGCCAATAGCGCAGCCCATTGCTGTACCATTGAAGGGTCGGCCAATAAATCCTGCCTGATTTCGATGGTTGTTTGTGGCAGTCCGCGTGCCGCGCCGTGGCGCTGCATGCTATAATAAAGATCATGCCCCGAATAGGGCTGATTTTGCCCCACAGTCAAATCGGTCTCGCGCTCAATAAGTCCAATCATTGCTTGCGCTAGCCGAGGATCTTTGTCCCATAAGAAACCGATCTGCCACGGCCGGACCTCGCCGTTCATCTCAGGCGTAAAGCTGTGCATGCCAACAATCAGCGGAGTGGTACCTTCCGCCAAATGACGCTCTATCACTTGGTCTGCTGCCCTGTGAAACGGATCATAAACTGTGGCCTTGCGCAAAGCAATCGCCGCTGGTGTCAAGTCCCGGTTTGCAGGCACTGACGTTTTGTCACTGACAAGAGGAACCAGCGTAGGATGATCCGCGCCCCGGTTTGGATCAATCAAAAGCCGCGAAGCAGAAGCCAAAACGCCAGATACTTTCATCATATCGCACATTCGGCGGGTGACATCTGCCGCCCCTATATCCCACGCTATGTGGCTTGCAAGATCATCGTCTGTCAGCCCCAATTGTTGGTAGGCCTCGGGGATATGATTGCTGGCGTGTTCGCACAGGACAACCAAGCCGGCCGTAGCGTCACCGTTTAGAAGTTCTGGAAGAAGTGGTGTTTCGATCATGAATTCAACTGCTGCATTTTGAAGTCTTTGTTACGGGATAAGAATTTGCTGGACGTTTTGTCAGCTTTAGCGCAGCATGCGGCAGAATTAAAGCCCCCAATCACCTGTTTTTATTGTATTCTTGCCCAATGGAGGCCAAAGTTGACATTGTCGTCAGTCCCAGAATTTTATTCCCCCCGCCGCGACCGCAAAACCCGAATTGTTGCAACCCTTGGCCCTGCATCCAGCAGCTATGAGCGCATCAAGGCGCTTTATGAAGCCGGTGTTGATGTTTTTCGCCTTAACATGAGCCACGGCGACCACAAAGACAAAGAAGCGCTTGCCCACACTATCCGCGCGGTTGAGCGCGAAGTTGGCCGCCCGATCGCTATCCTCGCTGACCTGCAAGGCCCAAAACTACGCGTAGGCACTTTTGCAGAAGGCAAAGTGGAATTGGCCGAAGGTGAAATTTTCACTCTTGATCTTACCGGTAAACCCGGCACGCAAAAACGCGTCGCGCTGCCCCACAAGGAAATTTTCGACGCCATTTCGATTGGTACGAACATTCTGCTTGATGATGGCAAAATTCGGCTCGAAGTGCAATCTCTTGGGTCTGCAAAAGCCGACTGTCGGGTCATTGTTGGCGGATTTCTATCTGATCGAAAAGGGGTGAATGTGCCAAACGCGGTACTGCCGATGGGAGCCCTTACGGCAAAAGATCGCAAAGATCTGGCGCTCGCTCTGAAAATTGGCGCCGACTGGATCGCGCTTTCTTTTGTCCAGCGCGCCGCGGACGTGGCAGAAGCCAGAAAACTAATCGGCAACAAAGCGGCAATAATGGCCAAAATTGAGAAACCGGCTGCTGTTGAGGCCCTTGACGAGATTATCGAACTATCCGACGGCGTTATGGTAGCCCGCGGCGATTTGGGCGTTGAAGAACCGGTCGAAAAAGTGCCCGGTATCCAGAAACAAATTATCCGAAAAGCCCGTGCTGCTGGCAAGCCTGTGGTTGTGGCTACGCAGATGCTCGAATCCATGATCAAATCTCCCGTGCCTACTCGCGCTGAAGTATCAGACGTGGCAACCGCTGTGATGGACGGGGCCGATGCCGTGATGCTGTCTGCGGAATCTGCGGTTGGGGATTTCCCCTGCGAAGCCGTTGCGGTTATGGACCGCGTCGCCAAACGCGTGGAACAAGAGCCAAATTATTTACAGCCAAACTACCGCGAAAGGCAGGTTGCTATTGTTAGGGCTGAAGATGCCATTACATCGGCTGCAAGCCAAGTCGCGGCATCGGTGAATGCCTGTGCCATTGTTACCTTTACGACATCAGGGGCTACTGCACTGCGCGCCGCCCGCGAACGGCCACAAGCACCTATTTTGACCCTCACGCCCAAACTAACGATCGCGCGCAGACTGGCCATTGTATGGGGCTTGCATGCGATTAAAACTAAGGATGTAGGGTCATTTGAAGAAATGATCGGCAAAGCCAAGCGCATGGCCGTTCGTTCAGGCTTGGCCCAAACCGGTGACCGCGTTGTTGTAACTGCAGGCGTACCCTTTGGCACGCCAGGCGCTACCAACGTGCTTCATATCGCATGGATTGATGGGTCCGAGGTTTAGGCTTTAAATAAGACCGCGCGCGGTAAAATCAGAAATTAACAATGCAGGGTCCGTAAAATGATGACCCTGCATTTTTTCGTCTTGCGCGGCATGAACGTTTTCCAGCCGGTCATCAATGAAAATAGATTGTTCGGGCACCAGCTTGAACCTGTCAATCGCAAGCTGGAAAATGGCAGGATCGGGCTTCACCAGTTTTTCATCGCCTGAAACGATAACATCAGCAAAATAGTCGGTGAAACGATAACTAGCGCAAAACACCGGCCATTTTTCTGCTGAAAAATTAGTAATCGCATAAACAGCCATACCACGCGCAACCAACCTTTCCAAAACATCCACAGTGCCCACAATCACATCGCCGAGCATTTCCTCCCAGCGGCTATCAAACTGGCGGATCAGGCTTTCATGTTCGGGATACTGGCCGACAAGCAAGGCTACGCCGTCGGCAAAAGGCCGCCCGCGATCGTGCTCCAAGTTCCAATCAGGGGTGACAATTTCTTCAAGAAAATAATTCAGTTTTTCCTCGTCCGAAATTAGTTTCTCATAAAGTAACCGTGGGTCCCACGGCACAAATACATTACCGATATCAAAGACAACCGATGAAATTTCAGACATATTCTAGCCCTCGGGAAATCAGGTTAGCGCAGCGCGGCTGCAATATTGCCGCCGTCGACTGTGGTGACATCTGCCGTAGTTTTGCAGGCGAGCGCTTGATGCAAAAATGCCTGTGCAACATCCTTCGCCGTCACCTCAAGGCCCAGCAAATTACCAGCCAGATAATCAGCTTCACTAAGCCCGCGTGCGGTTGAGCGGTCCTTCACCATCGCGTCCGTTAACAAACCGCTACGAATACGGTCAGCGTTCACCGCACAAGACCGAATACCGTCTTTGCCGTACTCCAGCGCATACTGGCGGCTTAGAAATAACGTTGCAGCTTTAGGCAGGCCGTAAGCGCCAAAATTTTGACCCGGATTAACCGCTTGTTTGGACGCATTAAACAGTAAGGCCCCGCCCGTACCCTGCGCTTTCATAACGTTCACTGCGCATTTGGCAACACTCTGATGGGCAAAGAAATTCAGATCAAAGCTTTTGCGCAATACTGCATCATCAAGTTCGCCGATTGCGCCCTGCCAAGCGGCACCCGCGTTCGAGATCACAATATCAACGCCGCCAAAACGCGCGCATACTGCATCAAACGCGGCCTGCACCGAGGCACTGTCGGTAACATTGCATGCAAGCGCGAGCGCATGCCCACCAATATTAGATGCCACTGCCTGTGCTTTTTCCAGATCAAGATCAAGAATGGCAATCTCAGCACCGTTTTCAGCAAACATCTGTGCTGTTGCAGCCCCTATTGCCCCGGCACCACCCGTGACAAGCGCCACTTGCCGCTGGAGCGGTTTTTCTGTGCCTTTTCCAAGCTTGGCCTGCTCAAGCGACCAATATTCCATATCGAACAAATCGGCGTCCGGCAGGGCTTCATAACGCCCTATTCGCTCGGCATTGGCAATGGTTTGCACGGCGCCTTCGGCAAGATCAGCGGCAACAGCGGCGTCCTTCGCGCTTTTACCCAAGCCAAACAAGCCGTAGTTTGGCACGTAGATAAACCGCGGTGCGGAATCAAGCTTTGTTTTGCCTTTTCCCGTGCTATTTTCATCAAAATACCGATCGTAATCGGCGTGAAATGCTTCAACTGTCGCGATAACAGCGCCCTTAAACTCAGATAAATGCCCAGCAACCGGCGCAGGTACAATAAGCGGCTTATTCTTTAAACGGATAATATGATCCGGCGTTACAACGCCGCGTGTGCCATAGTCCTCAAGCGTTTCACCATCAACAAATGTACGAATAATATCAGAAGTTCTAAAATCCAATATCCAGCGTGCATGCTGGCCTTCGCCGCAGTTCAAAGCGATTGCCCCTCTGAGAATGGCTGCGATGTCGCTTATATTGGCGGCGTGCGAAGGGGCTTTAACCCTGGGCGGGGCAAAGGGTTTTTCTTTGGCAATAAAATCTTCGGCCAGCGTTACAAATTCGATCATCCTGTCATACGATTGTTTTGCTGTATCCCCGAACGTAAACAAGCCGTGTTTGTGCAAAACAATAGCTTCCACTTTGGGATTGGCGTCAAAAGCTTCTGCTGTTTTTTTGGCGAGGTCAAAACCCGGCATAACAAATGGCACAATCGCTGCCCTGTCGCCAAAAACCTGCCGGGCGACATCCATGCCGTTGGGCTGGTCAACAATCGATAAAATCGCTGATGCATGGCTATGATCGACAAATTTTTGTGGCAGGTAGGCGTGCAATAATGTTTCAACCGACGGATTGGGCGCAGACGGATCAAGCAAATTTGACCGCTGAAAAGCAACCATATCCTCGTCCGACATTCCATCCCAACCGCGTACAGCCGCCATCGGCGCCAGCCGAATCGCAGGCAAACCCTCGGGTTCAATGTTGCCAAGGTCCCAGCCGCTGCCTTTGACGCACAAAACTTCGGTGGCTTCACCGAAAAAATCAGGCAAAATTGTTTTGACCGACGTATTACCACCGCCGTGTGCCACCAGCAAAGGATTGCCCCCAAGCAACCGACTGGTATAGACCCGCAGCGCCAAATCTTCTGAGACACCTCTTTTTTCGTAATCGGAAATGAATTTTTCAGCTTCGGAATCGGACCAGAGATTTTGCATGGAACACCTTCAGTTATAGGGATAATATAAATAGGCTTTTGAGCAGCTAAGCAGTGGGCGGTAGCAATAATCAAGAAAAACCTGTCTCGGTCCGTCAAACAATTGTCAGCGACGCTTGCATATCTTATCGTCTCGTTAGGGATTTTGAACTATGGCTTGAATAATTGTGATGAGTTAGGAGACACCCATGAATATTAAAGGTCAACATTACCGCACCATCTGGACCGCGGAAAACAAACGTACCGTCAATATCATTGACCAAACACTGCTGCCGCACCGCTTTAAAGTTGTTGACCTTCACAGTATGGCCGAAGCCGCCACAGCAATAACCGATATGTTGGTTCGGGGAGCGCCGCTCATCGGTGCCACGGCTGCCTATGGCTACGCACTGGCAGCAAAGACTGACCCATCTGACGCTAACCTATCCGAAGCCTACAATCACCTGCTGGCGACCCGCCCTACTGCAGTGAACCTTAGGTGGGCGCTAGATAGAATGCGCGCCCACACGGCGTCTTTGGCCCCAGAGAAACGCGAAATTGCCGCTTATTCCCTTGCTGCACAGATATGCGACGAAGATGTGCAAATGTGTGCTTCGATGGGCATGCATGGTCATGCATTGATCGAGATAATCTCGCAATCAAAAGCAGCGGGCGAACCTATCAACATCCTAACCCATTGCAACGCTGGTTGGCTGGCGACTGTGGATTGGGGAACCGCTCTGGCTCCCATTTATAAAGCGCATGAGGCTGGCATGAATGTGCATGTCTGGGTGGATGAAACGCGCCCCAGAAATCAGGGTGCCAGCTTGACTGCCTGGGAGCTGGCAAACCACGGGGTGCCGCATACGCTTATTGTTGATAATGCTGGAGGGCATTTGATGCAGCAGGGCATGGTAGACATGTGTATTGTTGGCACAGACCGCACAACAGGATCGGGCGATGTTTGCAATAAAATAGGCACCTATCTTAAAGCCTTGGCAGCCTATGATAACCATGTACCATTCTATGTTTGTGCGCCGTCACCTTCCATTGATTGGAAGATGGACAACGGCTTAAAAGAAATGCCTATTGAAGTTCGCAGCAGTGATGAAATCACGCACATGACAGGGCTAACAGACGCTGGCGAACTGGAAACCATCACCATTGTCGCAGAAGGCACGCCTGCGCACAATTATGCCTTTGATGTCACGCCGCGAAAATATATCACAGGGCTGATCACCGAACGCGGCGTGTGCGACGCTAACCGGGCTGGGCTGATCGAATTATTCCCAGAGCACGCCTAAACCAAAATATCTATGACAGTGATATCAAACGATAAAGCCGCGCTATCCATTTTCAGGATGCGCGGCTAAATCAACAGAAGACAGCTAAAGTTAACCTTAGCCTTGGCGTGCTTTAAAGCGACGCTGTGTCTTATTGATAACATATAAACGGCCCTTACGACGAATCACACGGCAATCGCGGTGACGGGACTTAAGGGACTTCAAGCTATTGCGAACTTTCATGGCTCGTCTTCCAAAAAACCAGTTAATACAGTAACCCCAGTGTCCCTCGTCAAGAAGGGCCCAAGAGCGGGAACAACCTAACTGTCATTCCTCAAATCTATTCGGCGCGGAACATAGGGGCGGGCGGGCGCTGTGTCAATAGGGTGCTGATGCAATTTACAACACCTATTGCCTGTAAGGGCCTTCCGCACCGAATGAACGCGCGAGGGACGCCCCCCATGCCCTGCGGGACGCCCCACTTTCCCCAGTTTTATAGCCGGGGTAATCCGCTCACGCCTTCGCGTCAGTGGATAGATGATACCGAAGTGAGACTAATTTGTCATGGTTTTTAAAGGGCAGCATCTATGACCAAACCACTGCATTTCCGGGGTTTTTCGACTGAGCCATTGACCACAAGCCCCAAAACCCGCTACGCAGAATAGAAAAAACCCTATGGATCAATGGCATGCTAACAGGCAAGCTTAGTGGCAGCAAAGGAACACTCATGTTAATCACCAGTGCTTTTGATAGCGGAAACATCAATGTTTTACGATCTGATGATGCTTCTGACGTGCGGTTGGCCATCAATAACGACAACGAATCCGATTTTTATCAGTGGTTTCACTTTCGTGCCTCCGGAGTCGGAAATCAGCTTTGCCTCTTCACGATCGAAAATGCTGGCGGCGCAGCTTATGCCGAAGGCTGGGACAATTACAGTGTCTGTGCATCCTACGACCGTAAAATCTGGCACCGAATCCCAACACGGTATGACGGCAAATCTCTGTCGTGGTCGGTCAAGCCTGAGCAAGACAGCCTCTATTTCGCATATTTTGCCCCCTATTCGATGGAACGCCACGCCGACTTGGTCGCTAAAGTCGCAAAGTCTCCTTTGGTAAAGACGAGCGTGCTTGGCCATACATTGGACGGCCAGGATATGGATTTGGTGGAAGTGGGGCATGGGTCAGAAAGCCGCAAAAAGATCTGGCTGGGTGCGCGCCAGCACCCTGGCGAAACCATGGCTGAATGGTGGATGGAAGGTGCGCTGAATTATTTGCTGGATGAAAACAATCCTGTAGCTGCGAGCCTTCTGAAAAAAGCACATTTTTATATTGTGCCCAATATGAACCCGGACGGATCAAAGCGCGGGCATCTGCGCACCAACGCAGTTGGCGCAAACTTGAACCGCGAGTGGAAAGACGCTTCGATGGAGCGTAGCCCTGAAGTGTATTTGGTGCGCGAAAAAATGGCTGAAACCGGCGTCGATTTCCATATGGATGTACACGGCGATGAAGCCCTGCCCTATAATTTCATCGCGGGCTTCGAAGGCATCCCTTCAGTTACCGACAGACAACTTGAGCTTCTGGATATATACCAGACCATTCTATGCGAAATCAGCCCCAACTTCCAGCGTGAGCACGGCTACCCTGTGGATGCGCCCGGATCATCTGACCTTAAAAAGTGCACCGACTATGTGGCGGAGACACACGGCTGCTTGGCGATGACACTTGAGATGCCGTTCAAAGACAATGCCGACAGGCCAGACGAAAAATTTGGCTGGTCGCCAGAACGCAGCCGCCATATGGGTCATGCCTGCATCAAAGCACTGTCTGAAATGATCGACGAGCTTTAATCGCCATCAAACTCGCAAAGAGAAATGACTTGGTAGCCTGCTTGTTGCAAGCTGGCTGCACCGCCAAGGCTGGGCAAATTAATGATGAAAGCGCAGGCCGAAATTTTCGCACCCAAGCGCCCCAGCAGAGTGGCCGCTGCTTTCGCTGTCCCGCCTGTTGCGATCAAATCATCGACAAGCAGCACGTTGGCTCCGGCAGCGACGGCGTCTGTATGCAGTTCCAGCGCCGCGGTCCCATATTCAAGGGCGTAGTTTTCCTCGATGCAGGAGGCAGGTAATTTTCCCTTTTTCCGGACCGGAACAAAAGCCACGCTCAGCCTGTCAGCCAGCGCCGCACCAACAATGAACCCTCGGGCATCGATTCCGACTACGCTATCGATTGCCAATCCTGCTACCGCGCGTTCAAGCTGATCCAACACTGCGCGAAAACCTGCGGCATCACCAAACAGCGTTGTAACATCTCGGAACATGATACCCTGTTTCGGAAAATTAGGCACCGTGCGGATATAGTCTTTTATGTTTTTTGCGGTTTTCATAGCGGTGTTTATTCAGCCTCGGGCTTATCCAGCACCATGAAAAGGAAATAGGCCAAGAAAGCGCCCACCAGCTGCATGGCAATGAATCCCAGCACATGCTGGGGCGCAATACCGGCAAATGTATTGGTGAGCGAACGCGCGATGGTTACAGCCGGGTTGGCAAAACTTGTTGAGGCTGTGAACCAGTAGCCTGCCGTAATGAACAGCCCCACACCCATCGCCGTTGCCTCAGGGCGGTGCCTCACACAGCCAAGGATCGTCGCCACGAGGCCAAAGGTTGCCACAGCCTCTGATGCCCACTGTCCGACGCCTGTGCGGGCTTTCACAGACGACTGAATAATTTCAGCGTCAAACATAACGTGCGCCAGCAAAACACCAACGATGGCGGCCACGATCTGTACAAGGATATAAGCCATAGCTTCGAGGCGGGTGATTTCGCCTTTCGCCCGAAACACCAGCGTCACTGCCGGGTTAAAATGCGCGCCTGAATAGGGTCCAAAGATTGTGATCAATACAAAAAGGATTGCGCCTGTAGCGGCTGTATTGCCCCACAGCGCCACCGCATCATTGCCAGCTGCCAATCGATCCCCCATGATCCCTGATCCCACCACCGTAGCCAAAAGCAACAGCGTTCCAACAAACTCAGCAATCAACTTCTTTTTCATATCGCTATACCCTTAGGCCTGCCCCGCGATGGCCTGCATCGCTTTCTTCAGGTCATCTGTATCCATAGAGTCTATTGGCAGCGCAACCAACGCCTCCATATAAATATCGATAGCATCATATATCGTACTGAAAGCCGCAAGTTTAACCTCTTCGCTGCCTTCCACTGCAGCGGGATCTGAAAACCCCCAATGCATGCGAATGGGCACCCCTGGCCAAATCGGACAGGTTTCACCTGCGGCATTATCACACACGGTAATAACAGCGTTCATCTGCGGGGCGTCAGCGCCGCTGAATTCATCCCAGCTTTTTGAGCGAAACAAACTGGTATCATAACCTTTTAAGGCAAGGAGTTTTGCTCCAACCGGGTTGACGACACCGGCTGGTTTGCTGCCCGCACTATATGCCTGAAACCGGCCGTTGCCGCGGCGGTTCAATATCGCTTCGCCCATCACAGAACGAGCCGAATTGCCTGTGCATAAAATCAAAACATTGAAGGCCATACCTATATAATTCCTTTTCTCATCCTGCGTTTTTCTTTGCGCGGTAGCCAAAGCACGCGCTACACAATATTTTCACAAACACGTGTAAGTGCTTACGGTTTCGGATAAAATGATTATTTAGGCAATTACACTAAAGGCGATGAAGCTTTTATGACAAGCCCAAGTTACAAAACAAACAAAGACTGACATGGATTTTTCTGTTGATACATTGATGACATGGCTTGAAGCCAGTGCGGGCGACCCCTTGTTGCTCGGCACATCTCTTGCTGTTGCAACCTTGGTGACAGAAGACGGCGCGTTGGTTGCCGGCAGCTTGCTCGTGGGGGCGGGTTTGGCTTCACCATTATTGGCTATCGCTGCCTTGGCTTTTGGCATTACCGCTGGCGATATAGCGCTGTACGGTGTGGGCTGGTCTGCGCGCAGCAGCCGCTTCATTCGAAGACATCTACCCATAAACAAATCACGTTCACTGCGCCGTTGGCTGTTGGGAAAAGAAACCGGCATCCTGTTTTTGTCGCGTTTCACCCCGGGTGCGCGGTTAATCACCTATGTGACCTTTGGATTCTTAAAGCTATCGCTTGTTCGTTTTGTCACAGTGATGACGATCGCGTCCCTAATATGGGTGACATGCATGGTGCTTTTCATCAGCGAAGTGCAGCAGGTTTTTTCGGCCTTTGGCAATTGGATCGGCATGGCTGCCGCCATAACAATCTCCATCTGCATCATTTTGGCTATGCGCATTTTCATGAAAAACCGAGGCTTGGTTCCGGCTCTGCAAGCCGAAGAAAGCACAGACCAAAAATTTGAAGATCGCCTAAGTTTCGAGGGAAATAATGACAGCGAATAACGAAAATGCTGCACTGGCCATAATGCCGCGCTCCGACGCCCCGCACGCAGGCATGCCCGCGCTTGATGCCAGCGCTGCGCAAATATCCTGGTTCGAGTTTGCACCTTCTCACCTGTTTTATACACCGGTAGCACTGTATTGTGGCTGGCTATCGCTGCGTCATATGGGGCTAACATTGCCCACCAATACAAACCCGTCCCTGCCCTATTCAGGTTTGGTCGGTGAAAGCAAATATACCGTGCTTAACGAATTAAATGAAAGCGCGCGACTATGGGTGGCACCCTATGTGCGCTGCATGCGTTGGGGCGGTGAAGGCGGTTCCGCCAAAACCATGGAAGATGCCCAAGAAGGATTGCTGGGCGCAAGTGTAAGCATGCCCTTTGTCGCAAAGCCAGATATTGGTATGCGCGGCGCAGGTGTACAGATTGTAAAAACTGAAGCAGACTTGAAAGCCTATGTTGAAACCTTTCCAGCAGGTGCCAACTTTTTATTGCAGGAACTGATAAACGAAGAAGGCGAAGCGGGCGTTTTTTATGTGCGCCATCCAGACGAGGAAAAAGGCCGCATCATCAGCTTGACACTGAAATATTTCCCCCGTGTTACCGGCGACGGCAACCGTACACTGCGACAGTTAATCCAAGCTGACGAACGGGCAGGCAAAGTGGCACATTTGTATCTTGACCGGCACAAAGACAGGTTAGACGAAAAAATTCCGAAGGGCGAAAGTGTGCGTTTGGCCTTTGCTGGCAACCATTGCCGCGGGACAATTTTTCGCAATGGGAACGATCAGATCACTGAGGCAATGACCGACATTTTTGATAGCCTCGCAAAGTCGATGGGCGAATTTTATGTCGGCCGCTTTGACGTACGGTTCGGCGATTTCGATGCTTTCCAACGCGGCGAGGGATTCCGAATAATCGAGATTAACGGCGCTGGCGGCGAGGCTACCCATATTTGGGATTCGCGGACAACCTTAGCGCAAGCCTACGGTACGCTGATGCAGCAGTTTGGACACCTTTATGCTATTGGCGCAAAAAACCGACACCGAGGCTATATGCCGACACCATTACCGAAACTAATTAAAGCCTGGTGGCGCGAAAAGGCGCTAACCAAATTCTATCCAATCACACATTAGATAGCTGACAGAACAACCAAAAAGGAGGGAAAATATGGACTTTTTGAAAAGATATCATGAGTGGATACCTGCGCTTGTGATTGTCATTATTCTGGCGGGCAGTCTGCCCTATAAATTTAGTGGCCCCCCAATAACCGTGCATATCTTCAATGTAGTCGGCGAATTTCTGGGTCTGGATTTTTTTAAAACGTCAGGCGCCTATATCATAGGCTTTGCAGAATTGGTCGCAAGTATACTTGTCCTAATTCCTTCTGCTCGCGGTTACGGAGGTGTGTTGGCAATGGGCATTATGGCTGGGGCAATCTCTTTCCATTTATTCAGTCCCCTGGGGGTAACAGTGGTCTATATGGAAAACGGCGTACAAATGACGGACGGCACTCTATTTTATACGGCGGTGCTGACATTCTTTTGCGGTACCTACCTCGCATACCGGCACAAGGAAAGCTTGCCTGTTGTTGGCAGTATGTTTGTTAAGTAAATTTGAACAATACGGATAGGCGTGCAGTATTTTTCTCGCGTTTATTCGTAATCGGGCCTGCCAAACTTTGCGATTAACTGGCAATATTCGTGGGCGGCCGCTTTGCTTATTTTGGCTTGTTGCATGACAGCGACAAAAGCCGACAAATCATCATTGTAAAAGGCCTCGCGGACAGCTACGAGTGTTAGGCCTGCCTCAAGTGCAGCAAAACTTTCAAGAAAGCTCAGACAGCCCCTGCCGACAATATCCAAAATTAAGTCAGTTGTCACCCGCGAGGTTTTTCTAAGTTCCATCACATAAGCATGAACTTGCTGCGGGCTTGCCTTTTCAATTTGGCGCCATGTTGCCTCGTTTTGGGCTTTGTGGGTAAGTTCGGCGGCAATGACTGGATCGACATTATAGGCCTTCACCAAGGATAAACGGCAATTGTCTGAAACTTTCTCAATTATTTCCTCTACGATAGCGAGCGGCAGATCGGCGCGGCTGGCCAGAAGGTCCATCACATTACGGTTCATGCTAAAACGCCGGGTCACAGTGCTAAGCGCATCTTCCTGCAATTTGATATGATCGTTGCGAATGATAAAACTAATGGATTTGTCAGAACCTACCGTAACGATGGCCATGCAGGTCTGAGGGCCGATATCAGAACGTTTCGCCAGCGTGACATGGGCGTGATCCGCCAAATGGGGAATAAGCCCTGCCAGCTGCATATCACTGAAAACAGGTGTGGAACTTAAAAATGGGCTGGCTACACTTTCAACGTCCGAGGCGATTTTAGCAGCAAGATCATGCGGAAGAATATTGCAGGACCGAAGCTCAAAAGCCAAGGCTTCGCGCACCTGAAGAATTAGGTCCTGTGAAAGAAGTCTGGCAATATTCTCTACAACCGCACGTTCATCATCGGAATGGTTGCCACCAAGAAATTCCGCGATGCGCCCCGTAAGCACAATTTTTTCAAGGGTTGCTGCGTTAACAATATCTATAGCATTAAGGCTCATTTTATCCGGCTCCAAGCTTTCAGCATCAAGAAAATAAACTCTTGATCAATAAAGTCTGGCACCCGACAATTGATAGTCTATCATGAACGTGCCTGAGCATCAATTGTCGTGCCATTTTCGATTTTCCATCCATCATATCTTCAGTTTTCACACAAGCCCCACCGAGCCGCTCCAGACCGTCTTATAGATGCCGCGCTCAATATCCGACCACCTCGTTCCCCAGCCGCAAAGTCGTCATCTGCTACTTTTTTGGCGTTCATTATGCCTAACGGGCGAGCTATCTGTTTTATTCCCTAAAAAATCACTAAACCACTACCGACTGATGTCGGTAGGATTGGGTGCGTGATTTTCAATGTACTGAAGTATGATATCATCCGTCACCAGCCCGCTTGTTGTACAAAAATAGCCCCGAGCCCAGAAGCGACGGC